>Ga0078972_1001246_pt1 | contig 97644 bp, 100 predicted proteins | sample YelNatPaOPGAMG01_FD_67568 | JGI IMG/M metagenome (GOLD analysis project Ga0078972, IMG submission 67568) | Hot spring thermophilic microbial communities from Obsidian Pool, Yellowstone National Park, USA - OP-RAMG-01 (SPADES assembly) (version 2) | ecosystem: Environmental > Aquatic > Thermal... | reverse complement strand
CCAAAGGTTGTTTCAAAGGCATTAAAGTTTAGGCTTAGGGTAAAAAGTGGCACATTCGTATTTGCTGGTCATATCCACTACCTTGGTAATGCAGATTCTGTATACTTCTGTGGCACATTTAGCAAGGAAAAACTTCTTTACGACAAAGATGAGTCTTTAGGTTATGTAGTTATAAGAGACAATGGTAAGTTTATAAGTGAAAAAGATATAAGGCTTGTAAAGCTTAGGATTTAGACTACAATCTTGTTTGGGTTCAATCTTTTTGTATATTCCAGTATATGGAACAAAGGAAAAGTCAATATTTATTGGACAATACCTGATAATGAAAGTGGCTCATACATCAGTCAAATTAATAATAAAATGACTGATATATCAGTCAAATTTTAATATTGCTTGTTTTAAGTATAGAATCTTATAGAAAAGTATAATAATCTATACATATAATATAAATTTATGAAGAGCTACGAGCTTGAAGAGGAGCTAAGGCTTAACGGGCTCAGTGTATTTACCCCAAAAGATGTTGCAAGGCTTACATTAAAGCCTATCAACTACATTTACCTATTGCTGCATAAAAGCAAGAGGTTTATAAGGATAGAAAATGGGCTTTACTGCTTGAAGGGCACAGACCCGCTTGCAGTAGCTTCTTCTATTGCAACACCTTCTTATATAAGCCTCATCTCCGCCTTTAGCTATTACAAGCTTATAGACCAGGTGCCTAGAGTAATAAAGGTAGTTACAAGCAAGAGGCATAAACAAATAGAGGTAATGGGCACGCTTATAGAGTTTAAAAGTGTAAAGAGGAGCATGCTTTATGGCTATAGGAGAGAGCACGGCATAGCTATTGCAGAGATAGAAAAGGCTGTTGTAGACTCGCTTTACCTTTTAGAAGACATGCAATACCTTGATGAAGTAATAAGCAACGCAATTTCTAGCAATTCTTTTGATATAAACAAGCTCCTTGATTATGCTAAGATGACTGGTAAAAGCACAGTTTATAAGAGGGCAAAGTCTCTGGTGAAAATATGATTAGCAGAGAGGATATATTGGCTTATGCAAGAACGCAAGGCATAGACCCATTTATGATAGAAAACGACTATTTGCAGCACATCGCGTTGACATGCATATATAGCGAATTCTCAAACGAACTTGTGTTTAAGGGAGGTACTGCACTGCAGAAGTTATACGGCCTTAATAGGCTGTCGAGAGGTTTAGATTTCAACCTTATAGAAGGTAATGAGGAGGGTAAGCTTTCAAAGGCTGTAAAAAGGATAAGCGATTACTACACATGCAGAATAGCCACAAAGCAGAAAGTGAAGCATGGAATTGGCTATAAGCTGCAGATAGAAGGACCTTCATTCGAAGCAACAGGAATAAGGCACATATTGCCCATTACAATCAATAAGGAGGAGAAGCCTTTGCTAAAGCCTGAATTCAAGACGATAAATCCAGGAATGATTTATAAGGATCCTGATCTGCATGCCTACTCGCTCCTTGTAATGAACATAAAGGAAATGGCTGCTGAGAAGGTTAGGGCGCTCCTCACAAGAAGAGAGGCAATGCCCAGAGATTTGTATGACTTGTGGTTCTTATTAAGCAGCAACTTTACCATAGACGCTGATTTGGTAAACAAAAAGATGCAGTTTGACCATGCTATATTTTCAATAGAAAGGCTAAAGGCAAGAATAAAAGAGATAAAGCCAAGATGGGAAGCAGATTTAAAGCCTTTAACAAAGATGCTTCCAAGCTATGAAGAAGCTGCAAAGATTGTACTGCAAGCATTTGTTTAGATTGGAAGCAACTTGCTTTTAACACTGCTTTTTCCGCCCAGAATACTTTGCATGCATCTAAAAACTGCACAAAAATTCAAAAACAAAAACAAATTTAAATTTGGTAAGCATAATTCTAGAGCATGGAATACAAGTGGACAGTGCTTACCAACACCACGCTTGGCGTAATAATGTCAGCGCTGAATGCAAACATTGTAATGATATCACTGCCCACAATATTCCGTGGCCTTGGCATTAACCCATTTGCGCCTGGCGAGTTTGTATACTTGCTATGGATACTTATGGGCTATGGCATTGTCCTTGCATCTGTGCTCGTTACCTTTGGCAGGCTTTCTGACCTGTTTGGCAGGGTGCGCCTTTATAGTATCGGTTTTGTTATATTCACAGTTGCTTCTATACTTCTTTCAATAGTACCAGATAACAGTGGCAATATTGGAGCGCTATTGCTCATAATTTTCAGAATGGTGCAGGCTGTGGGTGGAGGCTTCCTCATGGTTAATAGCACAGCATTGCTAACAGATGCCTTTCCTGTTAGAGAGCGTGGCGAAGCGCTCGGGCTCAACCAGTCAGCATTCATAGCTGGCTCTGTTCTCGGTCTTATCTTAGGCGGCCTGCTTGCAAGCTATAACTGGCACCTTGTGTTTATAGTAAATATACCGTTTGCGCTTGCTGGCATGCTCTGGTCAATGGTTAAGCTAAACAGGCATTATGAAAGAAAGAATGTAAGGCTCGATTATTATAGCAACATCTCATTGGCCTTGGCACTTGTTCTGATTTCACTGGGCTTTACCTACGTGCTTGTTCCATATGCTAACAATCCTATGGGCTGGCACAACCCTTGGGTAATTGCTTCGTTTGCGCTAGGCATTTTATTCATAGGCTTGTTTGTATATGCGGAGAAAAAGGCGATTGCACCTCTGTTCAATCTAGCGCTATTTAAGATAAGAGCGTTTTCCTTTGGCAATATTGCCTTATTTTTTAACACCCTGGCTAGGGGTGCGGTGATGTTTCTTGTGATAATATGGCTGCAGGGCATATACCTGCCACTCCATGGCTTTCCATATACTTCAACGCCTCTTTGGGCTGGCATCTATATGCTTCCTCTTATGATAGGCATGGTGGTTATAGCACCGATAAGCGGCCACCTTACAGACAAGTATGGTGCTAGATTATTTGCAACCTTGGGCATGCTGATTGTTGCACTTTCTCTCTTCCTGCTTCTTCTCATGCCTTACAACTTCAACCTGCTAGCATTCGAGCTTATTATATTTCTTAACGGCCTGGGTAACGGCTTCTTTGCTTCGCCAAATACAACGGCAATAATGAATGCCATACCCCCTGAGGAGCGAGGGACAGGAAATGGCATGAGAATGACGCTTAGCAATATAGGCTCTACGATAAGCATGGCTATATTCTTCTCAATAACCATTACAGTTTTCTCGCAAAGCGTGCCTGGCGCAATGTATGCGGCGGCTATAAAAGTAGCCCCGCAGCAGGTGGCAACGCAGCTATCAAAATTGTCGCCTTCAGGGCTTTTGTTTGCAGCATTTCTTGGTGTGGATCCTTTGGCTGCAATAAAGTCCTCTAACCTGCCACAGTCAACACTTGCCGCGCTAAGCTCGCCAGAGTTCCTTCCCAACATAATAGGCACGCCGTTTATAAATGGGCTAAGGTATTCACTCTACATCTCTATAGTGCTTATACTCATAGGCACCATCTTCTCGGCACTGCGGGGTAGAAGGTACGTGCAGGAGGAAATGATTCTGAAAAAATAAATTTAGATTTGAGATTGCATAATTATCAAAAATGATAATTTAATAGAAACATTTATATATATTATTATTTCTAAATTATCATAAATGATAATTCTGATTGAATGAATTATATTGAGTTTGCAAAAAACCTTGAAAGGCTTAGGCTTGGCGTATTTACCACTAATGATGCTATACGAATTGTTGGCAAGCCGAAAAACTATGTAAACCTATTCCTGCACAGGCTCTACAAAAAGGGCTTAATAACAAGGATAAGCAAAAGCAGATATGCACTTGCGGGTGCGAGCAAGCTTGAGTTGGCATATGCACTTGCTGAAAATGGTTATATAAGCAGTTTGAGTGCACTTTTCTACTATCATTTAATCAACCAAGATCCTAATAGTGTTGACATAGTCAACACACTTGCAAGCAAAAAGAAAGTGCTTAAAGGCGAGTTCGGCTCTATACAGGTAAGGCTTGTCAAGCTAGGCCCGGGAAGGCTCTTTGGCTACAGGCGAGTGCTAGGTAATGTAAGCTATTTTCTCATAGCAGAGCCTGAAAAGGCCATTGTAGACACGCTGTATATATACAAGAGCACATATGCTGGCTTGTGCATTGAAGCAGTAAAAAGAGGTGTAAATACAGCGTTGCTCAAGACTTATGCTGAAAGAATGAGGTCAAAACGGCTTTTAGAATTGCTAAATGGTGTGTTAAATGCTTAGCGTTGATGAGCTTAAGGGCTATCTTGCTATTACCGGCATGCAGAGCATATGGCAGATTGAGAGAGACTACATACAGCACATTATGCTTAGCGCAATTTATTCAAAGATAGCAGATGAGCTTGTGTTCAAAGGAGGCACAATGCTGCAGAAGATAGGTGTTGTAGACAGGTTTAGCATAGACCTGGACTTTACAGGCTCAATAAGCGATGAAGCACTTTTAGAACTTGCTAAGCACATAGAGAGATATTTTGAAGCTCTAGGAATAAGGTGCGAATATAAGTTTGAAGAAAGAAAGCAAAACAGTGCCAGCATAAGCTTTTATATAGAGGGACCTTATTACCTTCTCAACAAAACTGAAAGCTCGAAGGTTGTGCTACGCCTACAGATAAGCAGAAGAGAAAAGGTACTACTCAAACCAGAGAGCAAACTTATAACGCCTATCTATTCAGACTTACTTCCATACCCTATACTGGCTATGCGGCTTGAAGAAGTAGCGGCTGAGAAGGTAAGAGCGATAATGACCAGGAATGAGCCGCGCGATGTATACGACCTCTACTTGCTTGTTAAGAAAGGCACAATAATACACGATTATTTAGTCAGGAGAAAATTAGAGGGATATGCAGAATTTAGCCTAGGAAAGTTTGAAGAGCAGATCAATAAAAAAGAGAATACATGGAACAAGGAGCTTGAAGATCTATTATTCAAGGCAAGCGCAGAGCACATTATTGACTTTCACACCGCAAAAAGAACAATAATAGAATCATTGAACAAGAACGCTAGCGCAACTATTGAATTCAGAAAAGACAATGAAGGAATATTGAAAGAAAAATGGAAAGAAATAAGAGCACATAATATTACGTACCTCTCTTTAGGTAATTTAGCAAAGATCAATGGCGTTGACATTTATCCAAACAAAAAAATAAAAATAGATTTATTCTTCTTCGAGGTTGAAGCTGCAGATGTTGCATATATAAGTATACACGAAGATGAAGATGATAGGGCCCTGCTAAGAGATTTTCCAATACCAGCATATCCAAATAAACTTTCTGACCACATAGACAAAATTACAGCGAAAGAAGGTCGCAGCATTCACTTTAAACTTTTTATAGAAAAGGACAAAGCAGGTAAACTACCAGACGTTTTGCATATGGCGCTTCTCTTGTCTGAGGCATAAATGCAAGCAATCCAAAAAAACACAGCATGAAAAGAATAATTTTTAAGCGCGAAAGCATTTCATTACCGATGAAATAATATACTAAGCACCAGATCCGCCAGTGTTTAGACTACCTCGTTAAGTAGCGTACTTTGAGTATTTTTTGCAACATACCTGAATTATTTTTTATTTTGTTCTTTCATATTTATGCAACTTTTCCAACAATGATTATTTTATATACTTATTTTGTATATTTCTATCATGTTGTCTAGCCTACTTGAAAAGATTATAGCTGGAAAATGGATCGCTGGACCAAGCATAAACGATGCTTTGAAAATAGCAGATCATTTCAACAAACTTGGCATGCATGCAATAATAAATTATCTTGGTGAAGAGTTAACTTCAGAAAAAGATGTAGAGGATGCTGTTGAAAAATATGTATCACTTATAAGGGAGATAAAGAATAATGGCTTAGATGCCTCTATTTCTGTCAAGATAACACAGCTTGGCTTAAGGCTAGGAAAAGAATTACCATATAAAAATTATAACAAGCTGGCTGAATCCGCACGCAAAAACAAGGTATTCTTATGGCTTGATATGGAAGCGAGCGATACTGTAGATGAAACGATAAACGCTTATAAGAGGCAAGTAGATAAGGGAAATGTGGGTATAGCGATACAGGCTTACCTAAGAAGAAGTGCAAACGATATTAAAGAACTTGTTAAGATAAATGGGATTGTAAGGCTCGTTAAAGGAGCGTATAGCGTAAAAAGAGAAATTGCTTTTCAAAGAAAAGAAGAGATAAATAAAAACTACGAGAGGCTTATGCTATATCTATTCAAGAATGCAAGAGCGTTTACACTTGCAACGCATGACAGCAATATGATAGAGAGAGGCTTAGAGCTGAATAAAAAGTATAAGAAGGAGGTTACTTATGCTATGCTTAACGGCATAAGAAATGAGTATGCCAAATCTCTTGCAGAGCGGGGTGAAAGAATAGCAATATACATACCATTTGGCCCTAAGTGGGTTGACTATGCTTATAGACGTATGCGTGAAAGAGGGCATGTATCGCTCATTATGCGCTCGCTAATAAGCAGTAAGTAGCTTAATATATTCTATTCCACATCTCCTTTGCAAGCTTTCCTGTATACATCATCTTCTTCAAGTCTGGCTCTGCCCTTTCCTTTTTTTCACGGTGTGCTTTAATAAACTTGCTCACCTTCTCTATCGCAATCTGCTTGAGCTCACCGGTAAGAAGCTTTCCAGAGCTATAGGCTTGCCTTATCTCCTCAATTTTATTGTCGTCTTCTTCCAAAAAGTAGTAGAGCCACTGGAATGAAACATCAATATCTGGATTGCCACCAAGCTTTCTATGAAGCTCAGTTGTTGACTGGCCGCCTGAGAATGCATACTTCATTACCTTCTTCCTTATTGTATCTTCATCATCATCCAATAGTATAGCAGTATCTGGCTCGGAAGAGCTCATCTTGCCACTAATACCTGTTAGCGGTGGAAGAAGCTTAAGGTGAATCGCTGCAGCCTTAAAGTAGCCAAGCTGCTCTGCTATATCGCGTTGCATCCTCCAATAGGGATCCTGGTCTATTGATGCAGGTATAAGGCATGGCGCCTTCTCGAACATCGTTGGCGCAGCTTCTAGCGCTGGAAAATGAATCATGCCTATGTTTGTTGTATTGTCAAAGCCGAAAACTGCTTTTACTGTCGATAAGTTTACCTTCTTTGCAATCTGCATAACTATACCATACATGTTTCTTATATACTCGCTGTCCTTGAAGATAAATGTTTTTTCAGGATCGAAGCCTATTGCAGCAATATCAAGCATATTGTCATACGCTATCTCTTCTATTTCGTCAAACCTCTTTTCCTTTAGATAGAATTTTTCATCATCTGTTATTTGTATGTATAGATTTGCATCAAACTTGTCCTGGAGCCATTTTGTAAATAAGAACGGCATGAGATGGCCTATATGCATCTTTCCAGAAGGACCGCGACCTGTGTATAAAAAGAACTTGTTGCCCTTTTCATAAGCATCTAAAACCTTATCGAAATCCCTGTGTGAAAAAGCGATTCCGCGCCTAAAGAATATATTAAGATCTTTAGTGATCTTCTTAAGCCTATCCAAAATTTCGTTGCTAATTTTAGATGTGCCAAACTCATCTATTAGCTTATCATAATCAACCTTTCCTTTTATCTCCCAAGGCGTTACCAAAAAATTTTCCTTAGCCATAAAACCACTATAGCAAGTGAAGGAACTTTAAGCCGAAAGCAAGAAACACAAAAATAACTTCTATAAGAACAAGGTATGCAGATACCTCATATTCCCTCATCGGCTTCAGATTCATCACGAAATGAGTCAAGCTATATATCTTCTTTCCATACGGTGCCTTAAATGTTCCGTCCTTCTGCCTTATGCCGACATCTGTTATATCAAACCTGCCTCTAAGGTGGAGGAAGAACTCTATGATCCATGGAATAAAGATTATAGTGCCAAAGGACTCTGCGTTGCCCATTATCATTATTGCTACAAGCGCAGCACCAACGCCATAGGTAAAGCTATCACCAGGTATAATCTTTGCCTTATACATGTTGAACGGATAGAATATTATAAGCGATGAGAAGAGAAGGGCTGAGAGCAATATGCCTGTATTTGTGCCATAGAGCAATGAATATATGAGAAGAGCCAAGCTTGCAACAACACCCATGCCTGTTTGCAAGCCATCAAAGCCGCCAAGAAGGTTGAATGCGTTTGATACAAAAATAACAGCTAGCGGTATTATTATAAGCGGGTATATAATGCCAAAGTCAACTACACCAAGGAAAGGAATGTGTATAGTAGATACGCCAGCATTTATGGCCATGAGTGGAAGAGCACCCAATAGGGTAAGCAACGGCTTCTGCCACTGCTTAAGGCCTTTCTTAATATCTTGCATGCCTGTAGCCTTAACACGCCTTGCCTTTACATTTATGTCATCTATAAATCCAACAAAGACTATAAGCGCTATAGACAATGCTGTTGCTAGAAGCTTGTCTATGTCGAGGATTGGCGTATAGATAAAGCTCCCGCCGAAAGTATAGGTTAATATGCCAGCAATCAAGCCGAATGCAACAGCTATGCCGCCACTGCTAGGCAAGAGAACAGGCTTTTCTTTGTTGTGGTCCTCAGCTATAATGCCTGCTTCATAAAAGTAGCTTATTACAAACTTTGTTGCAAAATAGGTTATGATAAGAGATATGAGCGATGGTATGAGTATTGTAAGGTATGTGTGGTACATACTTTAAAATGAAAATTATATTTTTATAAACCTTCTCTATAGAATGCTCAGCTCAAATCTATGCTTGGCTTGAGCGGCATTGCCTTGTCTGCCCTAGCTGAGTTTGACTGCTCTTCCTTCACAACCTCAACATCTAAGCCTATCTTACCCTTTATGTATTCGCTTGCCTCGCTGAAGGCATCAAACTCCTCTTCTTCATTTACATTTATGCGCTGAAGTGTATTTAGCTGTTTAACTACTTTTGCAACATACTTGCTAGCAAGCTCCTTATTGCTAGACTCGCTTATAACCTTGTTTGGGTCTTTTGTATCAACAAGCATGTTGTGCACAGCCCTCTTCTGCTCACTCGCTATTATAAGCTTCATCTTGCTTGCCCTCTTGCCCTTTCGCTCAACAAGCATCTTGGCATTTCTGGCATCATCTATTAGCGAATCGATAGCCTCTTCTAGCAATTCTATGTTTTCATTTATCATCGATTCATCGTAGCTAGGCCATTTCTCAAGAGCTGCAAAAGTGTTGTTGCCAAGCATGTGCCACATCTCCTCTGCCATATGCGGTGCTATAGGCTGCAGCATTAAGACAACATTCTGAAGATATTCTCTTAACACAACTGCATTTTTTCCGCCACGCTCAAAGTAGCGCTTCAGCTCTTTTATTGAATCGTAGAATATTGAAGTTATAGCATCCCTAAGCCCCAGCTTTTCCATATGCTCTGTTGCTTCCTTTATCTTCCTGTTGAGCTTTGAATATAGCCAATAATCTATTTTCTTTAGCTCGCTCCCTTCGTATTTATCAAGTGATTGCACTGTATTGAATAGGTATTCTAATCTTTCCATTATTCCTTTGGCATCCTTGTCTGTAAAGTTTGAATCGCTTAGCAAATCAGAACCGCCGTTTACAACTATTCTTATTGTATCTATTCCATAATTTTTGGCACCTGAGATGACAGATATTGTGTTGCCAAGGCTCTTGCTCATCTTTTCCCCTTCATAAAGGACCATGCCGTTTACAACTATCTGTTTCGGCCAGTATGCTTTGTCAAATATTATGGCATGGTTGAAGATATACATTGTCAAGTGGTTGAAGATAAGATCAGAGCCCGAATGCCTAGATGTAAACCTATACCAATATGTAAATGAATCCCTGCACTTCTTTATAATCTCTGAATCTATTCCTGTATTCTTCGAAACCTCTTCCAATGAGCCAATGCCGCGGTATACATAATCAAAGAATTCGGGCTTCAGCTGCTCCGGCTTTATCTCCCTTTCCTTTATTATATGCGATATTGTATAGAATGCAGGATATATTGTTGAGTCAGATAATGATTCTATTATGAACCTGTTATCTAATGGCAGCCTTGTGCCAAGTCCTTGAGCTCTTGCAACAGCCCTTAGATTAATCCAGTCAATAGCAGACTCAAAAGCAGTTCTAGCCTTATCAGGAACAATATTCATCTTTGAGAAAGCTTCTTTTGCAAGTGCCTTCCAGTGCTCATCGCCATAATTAAGGAACCACTGGTCTTCAACAACCTTTACAACTATCTTTGCACCGCATCTGCAGTAAACAGGAGCGTTTGCAAGAATATATAATTCAAATGCGCTCCCTTTTGCAATGAGCTCATTCTTCACCTTTTCCCTAGCCTCAGGCTCGCTCATGCCTTCATAGCCAGGAACAATCATCTTGCCCCAGTGTGATTCTTCTCTATACTCTAGCTTTGTAGCAAACTCAAGCATATCATCTATTGCGTTTACATTTGTATGAAGTATTTCAAGGTATGCAAGCGCAGGCAGGTCTATATGCATAGGCTTAACTTCACCAACACCAACATCAACAAGCGACCTGCCTATCTCTACATCTATAAGCTTTTTGGGCTTAATCTCTGGCATAGGGTAGCCGCTTGCCTTAAGCCTTTCTAGAGCAGCATAATCAAAAGGTGCATGGGAAGGCACACTCATAACAATGCCTGTGCCAATATCAGGCTTTACAAAAAATCCAGGAAGCACAGGAAGCTCCTCATTATTTATTGGATTTATGCACTTCTTACTTAGCAGAGAACTGCCGTTTATAACTTCTATAACATCGATCTTCAATTGATAAGAAAGATTCTCTGCAGCCTCTTTTGCTATATAGTATATCTCGTCGCCTATCTTGCATTTAACATAAAAGGCATTTTCATTTACAAATATGTTTGTAACACCAAATATTGTTTCTGGCCTATAAGTAGCACATAGCATATATGCTTCTTCACCAACAACCTTGAACTTTATTGCAACTTCCTTTTCTATTTCAGGTTCAACACCTCCCTTTGTATCATGCATGCCGACAGGATTGCCCTCATTAGGGCACCACCCAACAGGGTGCTTGCCCTGAACAAGAAGATGGTTTGCATTCAATATACCAAATTGCCACTCTACAAACTTGCTGAATATAGGATCTATGCTTACAAACTTTCTGCGCCAGTCTATGCTCAGGCCAGATGTGCGCATATCGTTTTCTATCGATTTTATAAAGTAGTTTGCAATGTATAAAGGATCAACCATCTTCTTTATCTCTTCCTCAGGGACTCCAACATTCTTAAGCTCTTTTATGATCTCTGGATCGTTGTTCTTTATCCTTTTTGCAAAAGCGAGAACAGGTGTTCCTGTTGCGTGGAAGGCCATCGGAAAGAGCACATTATAGCCGCGCATGCGCTTGTACCTTGCCAATATATCGCCATCGCCGTATGTCTTAAGGTGCCCTATATGCAACGGGCTATTCACATAAGGAAAAGCAACTGTGACCATATACGGCTCTTTATCGTTTGGCTCTACTTCGAATATCTTTGCCTCTTCCCAAGCCTTATTCCACTTGCTTTCTATTTCTTCAAAATTAATCATAAAATCCACTTTTAAGTTTATTGTAAGAAAACTATTTATTACTTTTATTCAATCAGAATATAAACAGGCTAAGCATGATAAACTCTAAAAATTTATATATGTTTAGTTTGGAATAATACTAACTATTTGTTGGTGTTTAAGATGGGAAGAATACCTATAGCTGACGAAAAACTAGCAAAGATATGGATCTGTAAAAGATGCAAGGCTAGAAATCCAGCTGGAGCAACAAAATGCAGAAAATGTGGCTATAAAGCGCTAAGGCCAAAGAGGAGAGAGGTTAGGGTGAAGAAGTAATTATTATGCTTGTTAAGTGGTTGATAATATGGTAGACCTAACACCAAATGAAAAACTCGTTATAAAGGCTATGCAGGAGCTTGGAGCAACAAAGGAAGATGCACTAAAGACAGCAGACGACATAGCAAAGAAGTGCAACAGGCCTAAGAGCCTCGTTACAAATACATTAGTGCAATTGGCGCAGAAGAATATAGTAAAAAGAGTAGCTAGAGAAAAGGCTGCAGGCTATTATCTTACACAGCAGATAACGGTATAGGTTTTAATATGGGGAGTAGTGAGGAAAGAGATTCTATAGACTTCCTAGCAAAGTACAAGGAGTGGATAGCAATAAAGAAGATGAGTATAAATGATGATACAAAGCCTGAAGAAATAGCATTTCATCTAGCTTCGATAAGGCAGACAATAGACAAGAAAGCTTTTGAGATACTTGGCATCGACACAAAACAACTAGATGAGCTTGCAAACAAGATAACAGGCAGTGCTAGGAAGAGCTACAAAGCGCTTGCAGAAGCTATAGCAAGCCTTGGCGGCCAAGAAGCTAGGGATATTGTTGCAAAGGCATGCAATGGAAAGGAAGAGCTGCAAGAGGTAGCGAATGCATACCTTCTAAGGAAGGTTGTTCAAAACCTTGGCTTCGACTTTGATGTAAACCAAGAGATGCTTGCAAAGGTTTACCCACAGCTAAAGATACCTAAGCCGCTTGGCAGAAAGCCAAAGGCTTGACTTTTTCTCTTTCTGGGGAGTTAGGCTAGCTTGGTAGGCTTCCAGGTTTGGGACCTGGCGACCCGTGTTCAAATCACGGACTCCCCGCTTTAGAAATTTGTAAATTTAATTGAGATTTAATTGGCGTGGAAGTGGTTTTTAAGAAACTGCTTGACTAACTATTCTTAAATTACATGGTTTCCCATATTCCATGCAGCCGCTTGTGAAGTTACTGTTTCTGAATGGTAGATAAATTGCAACATTGCTTAATGGCGAACCACCCAAACCACGCATATAAAGAGTGTATATTTCGCTGCTATTTAATGAAGTATTGTAGAATTGAACATCGCTAAGATAGCCATTGAAGTATGCGAAAGTGGGTATTTTGCCATTTATATAAAATGTTGAAGTCCTCTTTCCTATCTCTATAACCTTAGCCCCGAACACCTCATAGGGTGTAGAGGTTTTATTTACAAGCTTGCCATCAATATAAATGCTTATGTAAGATTTGTTGTATATACAAGCGACCATATGCCATGATCCGGTGCCAATAAATGGTGCTGTCGCAAACCTCCAGCCTGCTGTATAGTTGCCTTGCACTATTTCATCGCTGAACACACCGCATGCTGTTATGTTTGATATCTCGCCGCCAGTGCCTGCATACCACGTTGAGTGAGTACCTTCGCTTATTCCCTGCGAAGCAATAACGCCTGTGCCGTTAAAGCTTTTGTAGTATACCCATGCAAAAAAGGTAAAGTTGCCTGGAAAAGATGTATTGAGCAACAAATAGGTATGGCCATTAAAGTATGCACCACTCTGCTTTGAGCTTGGAGCAATTAAAATATAAGCTAAAATGAGCAAAACTACAAAAATTAAGACAAATAGAAGTTGCTTCATCATATTATCTGCCAATAATTATATTTTTAATCTCCTCAGGTATCTCTACAGAATGCCATGTGTTTCTATCTATAATTTTCTGTGCTAAATATCCAGTTGTGGTAAGCTCTTTTCCCCTGAATATTTTGAAGTTTGTTATAATTTCTTTTTCTTTTACCTCTGGTTCTATCACAATCTTTATTTTATCTCCCAAATATAAAGGCCTTTTATATATTGCATGAGACTCTACAATAACAAACCAGAGATTTCTGTATTTTGACATAGCCTTATTAAGCTTTTTCTCGGCAAACGATGAGAGCGCATTAGTGACAAAACGGTAGTAAGAAGAGTAATGTGCAATACCTTGATAGTCTGTATCGTATGGCATAACTTTATCGTAGAAGGTATACATAAAACCAAAAAATCTTCAAATTTAAGATTATTATATTTTTGCAAAAAGGAGAACAAAGAAGAAGTAAATAATATAAATATTAATTAGCAAATTTTAGTGTCTTAGCGACGCCGCAGTAGCTCAGTCCGGGAGAGCGTCCGGCTGAAGTCAAATATGGAAACCGGAATGTCGTCGGTTCAAATCCGACCTGCGGCATTTATTTTTTAAAGTAAGGTTAGCAAATGGAGTATATATTTGTAAGCGGAAACAAAAACAAGTTTGACGAAGCTAAAGAAATACTAAAGCAATTTTGCATACCTCTAAGCATAGCCACAGCAGAGAAGAAAGTTGAGATACAGGATAAAAGTCTTGAAAATATAGTAGATTACGCTCTTTCCCAATTAGAGCCAAGGCCTGAGAAGTGCTTAATAATAGAGGATGACGGTATATTCATAAAGGCGCTAAACGACTTTCCTGGCCCATACGCTGCACAATTCTATGCAGCAATAGGTCTTGAAGGAATACTAAAGCTTATGCAAGGCAAGCAAGACAGATCTGCATTCTTCAAGTCTGTAGTTGGCGTATTAATGCCAGATGGAGAAAGGCATATATTTACTGGTGTTACAAAGGGCACTATCGCAAAAAGTATTGCCAAAGGCAGAGATTTTGGCTATGATCCTATATTTATCCCAAAAGGAAGTAAAGTTACTTTTGCAGAGATGAGCATTAAGGATAAGTCAAAAGTATCACACAGAGGAAAAGCCTTTTCCAAGCTTGGCAGGTTCTTGCAGAAGTCGTTGTAACAGAATTTGCCAATAAATTATCTGCACCTCGCCTTTGTCCAGCTTTAGAAATCCAAACTTATCACTTTGTACTGAGTTTATATTTAAAAATTCGCCTCAGTCTCTCTACTTCTGGCTCTATCTTGTGCTTTGCAAGCTTCTCAAGTTCAAACTTCCTTAGGTCTGCATAAAGCCTGTCATTGTAGTCACTGTACATATCGTACTTGTTTCTCGGTATTATGTGGATATGCAAATGTTCTATGGACCTGCCTGAATAAGGGCCAACCTGTGCCACAAGGTTGTACGAGCTGTCAGCATTATATACCCTTAGAAGCTTTGGCGTAACATATCTTATTGTCTTTATCAAATCTACTGCTTCCTTTTCGCTTAGTTCATTCAAATCCCTTACATGCCTCTTCGGTACTATTAGTGTGTGGCCCTTCACCACAGGATACAAATTATAAAGTACGTTCATGTACTTTGTTTCGTAGTAAATCTGCGCTTCAATACTTTCCCTATTGCAGAACGGATCGCTCTTTTTGCTCATATAATCACTCGCTCCATTATAAAGATTTATAATTATGCGAAATCTATTTATTGATAGATGGATAGCGAAATAGATGCTGACAAAAGATGGTATGAGCTCGGCCCTGCAACAAGCCTTGTAAAGCTAGAAGGCTTGGCATTTAGAGAATACCAATTCAATATAACAAAGAGCATACTCCAGGGCAAAAACACGCTTGTTGTATTGCCAACAGGGCTTGGAAAAACGCTCATAGGTATATTTGCGATAGCAGATGCGCTATACAAAGGGAAGAAAGCAATGTTTCTAGCACCAACAAAGCCTCTATGTGAACAGCACCACAATACACTTCTTGGGCTTCTCAGGTTAGAACCAAATGAAATACTTTTACTTACAGGTGCGGTTGGCAAGAAGAAGAGAATGATGCTTGAGAATGAAGCAAGGGTCATAGTTGCAACTCCACAAACAATAGCAAATGACTTAAAGCACGCGCTTCTTAGCTTAGACGATTTCGGCATTATCGTTTTTGATGAATGCCACAGGGCTGTGGGCAAATATGCCTATACTTATATAGCAAACGAAGCGGAGCAGAAAGGCGTACAGATTGTTGGCTTAACAGCATCGCCTGGTGGCAAGCCCGAGAAGATAAAAGAGCTTATCGATACACTAAAGATAGAAAACATAGAGGTAAGAATATCAACAGACGAAGATGTTGTGCAATATGTAATGCCGAAATATCTTCATGTAATATATGTTGAGAAATCTGAGAGGATAAGGCTCATAACAAGCTACTTAAGACCACTAATAGAAGAGAGCCTTGAATCATTAAACAAGATGGAGCTTATAGGCTTCAAAAAGTTTGAGCACATACCAAAAGGCAAGCTCATAGAGCTAGGAAACGAAATCAGCAAGATAACAGCAACAAACTATAGATTCGGGGCGATGTATAGCTATATAAAGCTCTTAAACCTGCTTCATATGTATGATCTTGTAGAGACAGAAGGGCTATACGCATTCTCAAGCTATATCGAGAGTCTTGCAAGAAGGGAGAAGAAGAGCAGGGCCATACTAAGCCTTCTCAACAACAAGAATATTATAATAGCAAAACAGATAAGCGATGAAGGTATAAGGCTAGGCTACGAACACCCGAAGGTTGAGGCACTGCTTGGTATATTGGCTGAATACAAGGATAAAAGTATTATTGTATTTGCACAGTATAGATCTAGCATAAAAATGTTAGTAGAGCAACTAAGCAATCATGGATATAATGCAAGGCCTTTTGTAGGTAAAAAAGAAGGTATAACGCAGATGCAGCAAAAGCAGATAATAGAAGACTTTAGAAGCGGCAAATTCAATATACTTGTTGCAAGCTCGATAGGCGAAGAAGGCCTAGACATACCAAGCGTAGATGTTGTAGTGTTCTACGAGCCCATACCAAATGAGATAAGGAATATACAGAGGCGGGGCAGGACTGGCAGGTTTAGAGCAGGCGAGATTTATATACTTGTTACAAAAGCAACAAAAGATGAGGTATATTTCTTCGTTTCAAGGCAAAGAGAGAGGAAGATGCTCTCTATTATAAACAGCATAAAGGCAAAACTTGCAGCACAGAAAAGCGAGGGCCAGAAAAAGCTTAGCGTTTGATAAATGCATGAATAGTGGAATAAAAGGCATGGTTAGATTTAAATATTACTTTGAGTATTAATAGTAATCGAAGGGGTGGGGAAGATAAATATGGGGATAGAAAAAGGGAAGCTAGAGTTAAGTAGAGCGAGCGTAGATGAAATACTACAGGAACTCAAGCAAAGCAAAGGATATGCTCCCATAATAGCAGAGGAAGCAGCACACAAAGGAAAAATAAGGCCAGTGGTAATAGAGGCAATGGAGAAATATATAAAAGAAGAAAACGGCCCAGAAGCAGCAGTAATTAAGAGAATGCTGCTCGAACTTCAGATAATAGAATTCCTAGAAGCACTCAAAAAGTAGCTACTGCAAAGGTGTGCCACTTTTGTGGCACACACTACTTATTTTTTGTTACCCCCTTTCTCCGGTTTTTTCTCCGCCCTTTTTCAATAACCGAGTTATATTTATATCTTTCTAAACATATTTTATTTGCAAGCACTAGCATAAGTGACAGCAAAAAATAGAGCATTTTAATATGCTTATGCTAATAAAAGGGTTGTAAAGAGGATGTGGATGAAATACTTAGATATAGTAAAAGGGCTCGATAAAGAACTTCCTGAAGAGCCAGATCTGCTTTATGTTAGGAACAGTGTGAGGATAGAGCTTAAAAAAAGTGCTAGGCCTAGCATAGATGAAATGCAAAACTTTGCCAAGGAAAACAAATTGGCATTTGATATTATTACAAACGGTTCCGAATTTATAGTGAATGAATGGATCAAGAATGCTAGGATAGAGATTCACGACATAGAAGATGAGTTGGCATATGAATTTAAGACAAGGGCAGAAAGCAGATACATTGGTTTTACTATGGCTAACATCGAAAAGCTCCTGCTCATAAGTGTGGAAAGGAAAAATAAGGCAAGCTTAAGGCTTCTTATGGGCGGGGAAGGACTGCTAGTTATCGCTAAAGCAGATGAGCAGGCTGGACTTAGCTTAGAGGAATTCTTATATGGCGACAACAGCATTATAAACGAGATTAGTGCTGAAAAGGGCTCAAAAGTAGGGCTTGATATTATACAGCTAAGCAACAAGAGGTCTCTTAACTTCTACAATGCTGTGCTCAGCGAGCGCTCAGAGCTTAATGTAAACAACTTTCTCTGCAACAGGGAAGCAAAGTCGAGGAACAAAATAGTAGGCTATGCCAGCAGCAAGGTGATGATAAATAATATTATCATTGGAAAAAATAGTACCATAGACATAGCAGATTTGGTAAACAGCAAAGGCCCTGAAGCAAAGAGTTTTCTCAATTCTAGTGCGGTAGGCTCTCATGGCTCTACAATATCGATGAAAGAAAATTCTAGCATAGAAAAAGGAGCTTATCGCAGCGAGTCAGTAATATCAACAAAGGGCATTAGCTTAGATAATTCAAAAATAGAGGCAATACCTTCAATGGGTACAGAGGAGAATGAAGTTAAAGCTTCGCATGCGGCTGCTGTCTCGCCTATCAGCACAGAAGCAATAGAGTATCTTATGAGCAGAGGCATTAGCAAAAGTGATTCAAAGAAGCTTATTCTAATGGGCATGCTCGATAAGCATATTATGAGGTTTTCATCAAATGAATATTTAAAAACTAGGATAGATTCAATGCTTAATGAGCTTTTGGGTGTTTAGATGTTGCTTGAGATAAAAGACCTTTATGCAGAGATAGATGGAAAAGAGATTCTAAATGGGATAAACCTAAGTGTAAAGAGTGGAGAGCTTCATGTAATAATGGGTCCGAATGGAAGTGGCAAGACTACTCTTGCAAAAGCGATAATGGGGCTCTCAGGCGTAAAGATAAGAAAAGGCGATATACTTGTTGATGGCAAGAGTATACTTGAGCTAAGGACTGATGAGCGCGCAAAGCTAGGCCTTTTCTTGCAGTATCAAACCCCTGTAGAGATAGAGGGAGTTTCATTTCTTTCATTCCTTAATAATGCAAAATCAGCACTAGGCGGGAGCGATATAAAGGAGCTTATGCAAAGCGTGAAAGAGGGTATAAAGGAATTAGCGATGAGCGAAGAGGTAATAAAGAGGCCAGTAAATCTAGGCTTCTCAGGTGGAGAAAAGAAAAAAAGTGAAATTCTGCAGATGCTTGTGCTTAAGCCAAAAATTGCAATTCTTGATGAGCCAGACTCAGGGCTAGATGTAGACGCTGTAAGGATTATAGGCAAAGCTATTAGCAAGAGTGTAAGCAATGGTATGGGTTGTATAGTTATAACACATTATACAAGGATACTCAGCTCACTTGAATTTAAGAATGGAACTGTGCATATACTAAGTAGAGGAAAGATTGTTGAGAGTGGTGGCAAAGAGCTCGCTGAGAAAATAGAGAAAGAGGGCTATGCAAGCTTTGTTAAGGAATAAGTTTTGAATCATTAACCTTTGCTATATAGTTCCACATCTCATCAATATACGCTTGCATATTTGCAAGTTCTTCGCTGCTTAGTCCGCTAAACCTCTCCTGAAGCTTTAGGTATTCTTCCAAAGGCTTGCGCTTTGCCTTGTCAATATAAGGCTTGCTTATGCTAGATAGCTTGAATACACCGTTTTCTATCTCGTATAATGGCCACATACCTGTCTCAACTGCAAGCTTGCCTATGTTCATTGTTAAGCTTGCATCAAACTTCCATCCAGGAGGACATGGGGAAAGAAGGTGTATATACCTAAAGCCTTTCATGCTCTTAGCCTTCGAGAATTTTGCCTTGAAATCTGCAAGATAAGATATGGATGCTGTCGCAACATAAGGTACATTGTGCATAGCGATTATGAATGGCAAAGGTTTCTTGAACTCATGTTTATGTGAAGGAGTAGTTGTAGTCCAAGCACCATATGGTGTTAGGCTAGATCTCTGTATACCAGTATTCATATACGCTTCATTATCATAGCAAACATAGGTTATATCTTCATTCCTTTCAGCGGCTCCACTTACCGCTGCAAAGCCAATATCACTTGTTGAACCGTCACCCGCCCAGACCAATATATTTGCATCATCTTTTCTAAACTCCATTGCAGCTGATAAGCCAGATGCGATAGAAGCAGCTGCCGCAAAAGGGCTGTGAACAACAGTAACTGGTGAAGGCATGCCTAGAACAGTATCACCCATTATTACTGTTGAGCATGATGCTGGAATTACAATCACTGTCTTCTTTCCATAAACATCGAGTATTGCATCTAACTCTTTTGGTATCGGGCAACCAGGGCATGCCGCATTTCCTTTAAGGAAGTTCATAAAAGCCACACCTCGCTCTCAAGCTTACCACTTAGAAGCTTTTCAACAACGCCTATAATCTCGTTCTTTCCTAGCTCCTTACCGCCTATGCCTCCTATAACACTATAGATAGGTATATTGGCATTATAGAGAGAAGCCTTCACCTCTGTGGCCAATATGCCGCCGAATCCATAGGAATATGCTCTATCAAGCACAATAAGCGCCTTTCTATCTTTAACCTGCATAAGCTTTTCCTTCGGGAAAGGCCTTACAACCCTGAGCTTTGCAAGCCCTATGCTAATACCCTTGCTCCTTAGCTCATCTACAGCCACTCTTGCATCACCAGCCCATGCGCCCATCGCCACTATTATATACTCAGCATCATCACACTTATAGAATTCTATAAGCCCATGCTGCTCCCTGCCGCTGAGCGTAGAATACTCTTTAGAAACCTCTTCTATAACCTCTTTTGAACGCTCCATCGCCTGCATCGCCTTGTATCTATACTTTATATAATTCTCCTGTGTTGCTATTGGGCCTATGCCTATTGGCTTATCAAAGTCTATAATATTAAAATCGCGCTCTGGTATAAATGAACCCACATTCGCATCATCTAAGGTGCTAAGCCTTTCCATTGTGTGCGTTAGTACAAATCCATCAAAGCCCATCATCACAGGCAGTATTACGCGCTTGTCTTCTGAAATCTTGAAAGCTTGCAAGGTCATGTCATAAGCATCTTGCACATTCTCTGCCATCATCTGGATCCATATTGCATCTCTCTTGCTCACAAAATCCTGGTGGTCATCCCATATAGACCATGGCGAACCAATAGCCCTTGTTGCTATGCCAGCCACAATTGGCACTCTTTGCCCGCCAGCCCAGTAGATTACTTCTCCCATATAGAGCAAGCCTTGCGATGATGTTGCGGTAAAAACCCTTGCGCCTGCTATTGCAGCACCATATATAGAAGCCATAGCTGAATGCTCGCTCTCAACCTTTATAAGCTTGGCATTAAGCTCGCCTGAAGCAGCATAACTAGCAAGCTTCTCCAGCATTGTGGTTTGGGGTGTTATAGGATAAACAGCAAGAACCTGCGGCTTTGCCTGCTTAACTGCATAAGCCACAGCATGATTTCCTACCATAGCTGTAATCACATTTTCACCTCTGCAACCATCTTAATTGCCTTTACAGGGCATACGGTTGAGCACACACCACAGCCCTTGCAATAATCATAGTCTATCTCAGGATAGCCGTCGCTTCTTTTGTTTATTGTACTCTCAACGCACTCTAATATGCACATATCGCACTTCTTGCATGCATCTAAGTCTATTACAGGCTTCTCTACACGCCATGTGCCTGTCTTACCCGCAGAGCCTATGCTAGGCTTTGAGATCGGTAATTCTTCAGCAAGCTCATCTATATTAGTCAAGCTTCCTCACCCCGTTTGCACCAAGCTCTATCGCTTTTGCATTGAGCTCGCCTCTGCGACCAAACTGCTCTATTGCTATCGCTTCTAAATCTTCTACATTTACAATACCCGAGATCTTTGCAAGTGCACCCATAAGAGGTGTATTTACCAAAGGCCAGCCAGCAATAACCAAACCGAGAGACTTTGCAATGCTTGTTGCATCAACATAATAAGTATTTTGCACAATCTTTTTTGGACTTGGTGAATTAATAAGAAGAGAGCCTCCATCTTTTAATATGTGCAAATCAACAACATCCAAAAGAGAGACATCGAATATCGCCATTATATCAGCATTCTTTATGCTCTCATGAGTATAAATTGGTGAATCAGATATTCTAACTCCTGACCTAACTGGTGCTCCCCTTCTCTCGCCGCCGAAGAATGGAATAGACTGTGCGTATATACCTTGTTTAACTGCGCCTTTCACCAGGAGTTCTCCTGCAGCAACTACACCCTGGCCGCCTCTACCATGAAGTGATATCTCTATCACCAAACCACACTAATTATTTACACGAAATAATATTTATAGTTATCCGTAATTTTACGCCACTAAAGGTATGAAAGCAAAAATAAGGGCTTTTAGATCTTAAAATCTTTTGCATGATTGCAAAAAGCAACCTAGCACTCTTAAATTTTCAAACTATTATATATTCACTGCCTCTCAGCAGAAATAAATGCATCCAATGGAATTAAAGACCTATTTACAACTTTGAATGTCCAATCGTTTGACTCAAAATTAATTCTTTTACCACGTTCATCATGAATTAACAATATTTTAAATTTTCCGCTAATAAGTATATCGTTTCCCTTTCTTTTGTTTTTGATTGCTTCAATGATTTCTTCTACTTTTTTGCTATTAGTATTAGTATATATAACTATATGATAATGCTCATCTGAACCCTGTGGGATATCTGTTATCAGCATAACTCTTTCTTCATATTCCTTGTAGCCTATAATCTTCATGTTTTCAATCTCTATTGTATTTTTGCCAGAGCTTACTGACTCTTTGGCCGCTTCCATTAAAATTTTATAAACAGCTTGTTTTTGAGCTGGCGTTTTCTCCATGATTAAATTTTATTTTTTCTTATTTATAAACATTTATCCGATTTTGTTCAGAAAAATTTAATTTTTAAAGCAAACGGTATATAAATAAAAAGGGGCAATTAGATAATATAATCAGATAATGTATCTCTGCAGGATTACATGGATTTAAATAGATTTTTCTCGAGGATAGCGCCAAAGTATGACAAGCTAATTGAAATGCTCAGTATGGGCTTGGATAAAGAGATAATAAAAGAGGCTGTAAAAGAAACAGAGATGGGCAAAGGTAAGAAAAGTATTCTTGACGTCGCTACAGGCACAGGGCGCATAGCGTATGCAATTGCAAGGTCTCACAGCAATTACAAAGTTGTTGGAATAGATATAAACAATGATATGCTGAGCGAAGCGATTAAAAAGAGCAAAGGACTTGCAAACTTAAGCTATATGCTTGGCAATGTTGAACTTTTAGGTTTTGGCAATGATTCATTTGATGCTGTTGTTACAGCTTTTTCACTTAGTATTTTTGACAACTTAGATAACGCGATTAGCGAGATGCATAGGGTGCTCAAGCCTGGCGGAAAGCTTATCCTTCTAGACATGCTCAGACCAAAGGATAGTGTGCTTAGGAAATTAACCCAACTTTACTACTCTGTAAATATATTACCTGCACTTGATGCCAAGCTTAAGCATGATGTTGAAGTTTATATAAGGCGCGGCTTTAACGTAGATAAGGAATATGTTATCAGGCTGATACAGCAACACGGATTTAAAGAGATAAGAGAAAAAGATCTTTCCGGAGGCCTCGCTTTTGTGATAGTAGCAAAAAAGTAGCTACGCAAAGATTATACTTGCATATGCGACAACAGATGAATAGTCGCCATTTGCATCTCCTGAATTCGCATATTTTAAAAGATAGCCCGACTTTGCTCCCTTTTCCTTTGCAAAAATTGTGGCAACAGTTATAGGGCCAAAACCGCATGCGGTATCGCCGCTCTGCTCTAGTCTTTTATTAAATTCAAGATAGTCTAATTTTAGCAATGCCTCGATTGCAGGCATATCCTTCCTTTTCGCTACTTCGGCGCTTTCGTAGTGATTGAAATCTGAGCTTGCTATCACAGTCACTTCCCTACCTAGCTCTTTGCTTGCCTCTAATATCGCTTTTGCAAGCTCTTTGCTTGCTCCTATGCTTTGATCTCCCATACAGATAAACACACATTTAGGATCTTCAACAGTTTTTTGAAGGAAAGGCAGCTGAACCTCGATTGAATGCTCATTTGAATGCGCTGATTCATCAAGATTTATGTAGTTTGATTTCTCAGCGATCAGTTTTGAAAGCTTCAAGTCGTTTTTCACAACGCCAAATGGCATATGCCAATCCTCTGCAGATATAGCTATAGGTGCACCATAACCTGTGTGGTTAGGGCCTATAATTATGAAAGTATCTACTTTCCTTGCATTCGCCATTATCTTAATAGCCTTATATGTATAAGCAGCAACATGGCCAGAGTAGATGTAGCCGGCATGGGGAGCTACAAATGAGACTGCATGCTCAGCAATTTCCTTATCAACATTAGCATTCTGCAACGCTTTATCTATAAACTGCTCAAGCTCCTTCCTGTCAAATGTGTAGAAAGACCCGGCAAATGCTTCGTAGCGCATCGTATCACAATAAAAATATTCAACATAAAAATAAATATATGCAAGCTAAAGCTAAGAAAGAAGCAAAGATTTTTAATGCTGATACAGAATATGCAAAAAAGGTTTTAGACAGGCTAATTGAACGTTATGGCGAGCAGCATACTGCACTTATCTACAAAAATCCAATGCAGCTCTTTGTTGCTGCACTGCTCTCACCGCAGAATTCTGATATTCAGGTCAATAAAGTTACAAAAAAGCTTTTTGATAAATATAAAAGCTTTGAGGATATTGCAAATGCGAAGATAACAAAACTAGAAAAAGATTTGTCGAGCCTTAACTTCTACAAAACAAAAGCGAGGCACCTCAAAGAAAGTGCAAAGATAATGGTTAAAAGATATAATGGCAACATTCCAAAAAGCATTAATGAGCTCATCGTTCTTCCAGGAGTAGGTAGAAAGATTGCAAACGTTGTTCTAAACGAGCTTTACAATATAAATGAGGGTATAGCTGTTGATACCCACTGCATTACAGTAGCCAATAGGCTGGGCTTTGCAAAAAGCAAAAAAGGAGAGGTTGTTGAGAAAGAGCTGATGAAAAAAATACCGAAGGAGTACTGGGGCTTCGTTTCTAACTTATTTATAGCGCTCGGGCGCGACACTTGCAAAGCAAGAAATAAAGAATGCTATAGGTGCGTGCTAAAAGATATATGCCCTAGCAGCACAGAAAAAGAAAAGAAAAAAGATTAAGCGCATTTGCTATAGCCGCATACAGGGCATGTTGCGCATCCCTCGCCCACAATCATAAGCGCACCGCACTCTGGGCATCTCTCACCGCCGGTATATTCCTCTAGCTGGAAGTTCTGTGCCTCTACCTTTATCTCTTCTAGGGTTTTGCTTGTAATCTCCTCCTTCTCCTTGTGCAGCTTTGCTACCTCTTCTAATCTTCTTTGGTGATTATCAACAGTTGTAAGAACCTGCCTGCTCTTGCTCTTATCTCTATATATTGTTATGCCCTTGCAGCCGAGCTTGTATGCAAGCATATAAGCTTCTTCTACCTCCTGTGGTGTTGCATAGCTTGGCATGTTTATTGTCTTTGATACAGCGTTATCAACATATTTCTGGAATGCTGCCTGCATTTTCACATGCCACTCTGGAGAAACATCAAAAGCGGTTACGAAGAGCCTCCTAATCTCCTTAGGTATTTCTTCTACATCCTGTATAGAGGTTCTTCCCGCAAGCTTCTTCATGAGGGCATCGCTATAGAAACCATATTTTATTGCAAACTCCTCGAACACGTTGTTTACTTCTATAAGGTCTGTACCCATGCTTGAACTAATGTTTCTCTTGTATACTACAGAGAAGAGCGGCTCTATACTTGATGATGCACCGCCAGCTATTATGCTTATAGTGCCTGTAGGGGCTATTGTTGTTACTGTAGAATTTCTTAGAGGCTTGTAGCCGAATCTATACCATATACTGTTTTCCCACTCAGGGAATGGGCCCCTTACCTTAGCAAGCTCAGCACTTTCTTCTCTAGCTTCATCTGTTATGAACTTCATCACCTTTTCAGCAAGATAAAGCGCCTCGTTTGAATCGTATGGTATACCAAGCTTTATGAGCATATCAGCCCAACCCATAACACCTAAGCCAACACGCCTTATTGCTTTCGTTACCTGTTCTATCTGTGGCAGAGGATAGTTGTTTGCGTCAATCACATCGTCTAAGAACCTTATGCCAAGCCTTGTTGTGTACCTTAACTTATCCCAGTCGATCTCATACTTTCCGTTTTTCTCTTTCAGCATGCGTGAGAGATTTATTGAACCGAGATTGCATGAATCAAAAGGATAGAGTGGCTGCTCTCCGCACGGATTGGTAGATTCTATAGGACCATACTTCGGAACAGGATTTGAGTATGTTGAATTCATTCTGTCTATAAATATAACTCCTGGATCCCCTGTTCTCCATGCCATTGTAGTCATTAGATTCCAAACCGCTTTTGCGTTGAGCTTTCCAACCTCTTTGTTGTTCCTTGGATTTATAAGGCTATACTCCTCATCGTGCTGCAATGCATTCATAAATGCTTCTGTAACAGCAACGCTTATATTGAAGTTTTCTAAAACACCCTCTTTTTCTTTAGCTACGATAAAATTGAGTATGTCTGGGTGGTCTACCCTAAGTACACCCATGTTTGCGCCTCTCCTTTTGCCACCCTGCTTTATTTGCTCTGTCGCTGCGTCGAAGACCTTCATAAAAGAGATAGGACCCGAGGCAACGCCGCCCGTGCTTCTCACTATGTCACCGCTAGGCCTGAGCCTTGAGAAAGAGAAGCCAGTACCACCGCCTGATTGATGGACAAGCGCAGCCCACTTAACAGCATCAAATATCTCTACTATCGAATCTCCAACAGGCAATACGAAGCAGGCGCTTAGCTGGCCAAGCCTGGTACCTGCATTCATCAATGTAGGGCTGTTTGGCATAAATTCAAATCTAGTCATAACATTGTAGTATTCGTTTGCAAGCTTTGCTATATCTTCCTCGCTCGCACCATATCTAGACTCTACACTAGCTATGGCGTTTGCAACCCTTGTAAAGAGCTGCTTTGGTGTTTCTATAATCTTGCCCTCTTCGTTTTTTAGCAGATACCTAGCAGCAAGAACAACTAGAGAATTCAAAGGAAGCTTAAGATCGTCTACTATACCTAGTGAAGCCTTATAAGCCCTTATCTCAGCACGCTTGTTTCTATATATAATGTATGCCTTAGCTGTCTTCTGATCAACGCCCATGAGCACCTGCTCTACAATATCTTGTATCTGCTCCACATGCACCTTCTCCTTTCCAAGCTCTACAAGCTTTTGCACAACAAGATCTGCATACTCGCTTGCCTTATTCATTAACTCCTCATCGCTCAAGTTGCCATCGTATACTTCCCTCATAGCCTTGCTTATTGCTATCGCTATCTTCTGCTTGTCGAAAGGAACAACAGTTCCATCCCTCTTAACAACCTCCTTTACCTCCATAAAAAACACCTAAGCATTTCTCTTACTCTTAAGCATCATCGCAATCTTTCTAAACTGGTCTGGCGAATCAAAATTATTGTATACACTTGCAAACCTAATGTAAGCTACCGGATCAAGCTTGTAAAGTTCATTCATCACCATCTCTCCTATCTTTCTGCTTGTTACCTCTTTCTTGTTCTGCGAGATAAGCTTTCTCTCTATCTTCTCAGCGATCTCTTCCATTCTCTCTCTGCTTATAGGCCTTTTTTCGCATGCCTTCAGAATGCCATTAAGCACTTTGTTTCTATCAAATGGCTCCCTGTTGCCATTTTTCTTTATCACTGTTATCTCTATTGTATAAACACGCTCATAGGTTGTAAACCTTCTCTTGCATGCATCGCATACCCTTCTGCGCCTTATGCTGTTATCTGATGCAACAAACCTTGAATCTATCACACGCGTCCTATTTGAACCGCAGTAAGGGCAGCGCATACCATCACAACATATAGTATTTTAACCACACCAAAAATACAATCTGTAGTATATTTATTTAAATACTAACCGCTTTCAAAAGGAAGAGGAGGTTAATTTTTTTAGCAGACTTTACAAATGTTGCAAAAAAGTAAAAAAGATCATTTTAAGAACTCAAAAATTTTCAACTGCCTTATAAGCTTTAAGGTTTTCCACTCAGCCCTTACATGCTTTAACAGTCTTTCGTTGTCAAGATTCCTTCTTATCATGTCTATCGTTATTTTGTCAGATGGGTAGCCAGAACCAAGCTCAAAGCCAAGACTCTCTTCAAGCTCTTCTATTGCTCTATCTCTTGTTACCTTAGCTATTATGCTAGCAGCAGAGACAACAGGATATTTTACATCCGCCTTATGCTCAGCTATTATCTTAGCTACAGCCTTAGCCGCATTGCCACCGCCGCTGCTCTTCTCCCTTCGTCTCACTCCATTAACCCCATTAACCTTCAAAAGCTTTTTAGAAATAAGGCTAACCCTTATACCAAACTTCTCTGGAATAACATCAGGCGAATCTAAATATATCTTTTTAGGATTAGCTTCACTCTCATCGATAAGCCTTGCAAAGTGAATCGCCTCTAGTTCATTGATTGAGATGTTGCTCCGCATAGCGTTGTTTATCTCTTCAGGTGTTATAGCATAGGTTCTTACATCTTCTGCAAGAGAGTAAATATCATCAAACAAAAATTCGCGCCTCCTCCTACTCAGCATCTTTGAATCCCTTACCCCTATCTCAGAAAGCTTCTTCGCTTTGCCCTCATTTATGCTAACTAGACTAACTACTAACGGCCCTAAAACAGCTCCGCGGCCAGCCTCATCACCGCCAGCTATTATAATAAAAACCACCGTCAGAGCGATTTTCTGTCTACAACTATAAAGTCATTTACAGCAAGCACAGAATTGTAGTTTATCTTTAGCTTGCCATCTTTAATATCGAGCTTGTTTACAAACTCGCTATCAGCATTAGCGTCTATTATCATTGCTGTAAGCTTTCCTGTAACTTCATTAATCTCTGCATCAAGGAATTTTCCTAGATCGAAGCCATCGTTCGTTACAACCTCTTTTCCAACTAGCTCCTCAGCGGCTATATATTTTACCATACAAACACCTTTTTGTATTAATTATTTAAAATAGTTAAGATTTTATATATTTATGTTTTTATCGAGAAAAAGAGAACAAAAGAAAATAGGGGAATTTATGAAGGATTTTGGAAGTTTATTCTTCAAGGAAAAACAGGTAAAGGCATTTCTACTCATGGCAAGCACAAATAACCAGCAAGAGTGGAATATCTCTAATTTAGCAAAAAGCTCAGGTATTACCTATGTGCATCTAAGCAGATTTATAAACGAGTGCGAGAAAAGAGGATTGGTGGAGAGCACAAGGCATGGCAGGATAAAGGGGATAAAGCTAACACAAAAAGGTATTGAAGTAGCTAGCCACCTATCAAGTATATCAAACTCATTAAGCAAGATAGAGAAAGCTGAGCATGCAGAGGCGGAAAAAGAGGCTGAGCCTAAACAACCTCAACAATAGATCTCTTCTTCATTGCATTAAGTACATGGCCATAATCTCTGTAGTGTGCAAATGCTGTAAGAACAAGAGTGTACTCGCCTTTTTCTGTGCCTGAATTACTATATATATCTGCCCTTAATTCTTTTTCTTCGTTTGGTGCAAGCTCGCCTATTCTTATTTCTTTAGTATTTGCAAGGCCCATTTCATCGAAGCTTATTCCCTTCGGCAATTCAATAACGATAGAGCTCAAAAGCGGCTCATTTGTCATATTCTTTACCTTTATGAGCATCATAACGCTGCTCTTTCTGTTCGCATAGAGCTTATAAGGCACAAGCTCTGTCATAATCCTATAAGGTGCTTGTTTTGATAACTCCGCGGATACATCTTTCTTCCCAAAAAGGCTAAATAGTTTCATATGGCCACCTCGATATAAATAGACAACAAAATTATTTAATTTTTACTAAAGGCAATAAATAGCAAAAAACTAAAGAAAATAAAATAATCAGCTTGCTGTTGTGTTAGCAGAAGCGTATGCTCCTTCTGTGCCTATGACTGAAACCCTGTACTGATCACCTGGTATTACAGCTATTGTTATGTGGCCGTTTGCAAAACTTATCTTGCCGTCAAATGTTAGTGTAGCGCTTCCATGTGCAGGTATGGTATAGCCGTTGTTAAACTCCTGAGCTAGCTCTGCAATATCTTCGCTTTCATTTGCATTATTAGAAGCTACACCGTTTGTATACTTGACAAATGGCAGTACAAGTGTGCCGTTTTGCGTAGCGATGAAATTAAGTACTCTAAAGTGCTCAGCCTCTATAGAAATCTTTATTTGACCTACCTCATTAGCTATTCCCATGTTGCTTAGTATTGAGTTGAATGCAGGGCTTTTGTTCTCGATCATTTCATCGAGCTCTTTTTCTGATATATTAAAGTTGTGTATACCCTTCATTATCTTTGATATGTTTTCTGGCGAAAGCCTTGTTGATGCATTTAATGATATGTTAAACTCGCTTCCGAGCTTCGTTATCTCGCTTTGATTAATGCCTAGTATTTTTGAAGCATTGCCAAGGGTCATGTTACTTAATGAGCTTACATTAAAGTTGCCATACCCTAAATTAGAGTTGCCATACCCTGGCATTCTCATGCCTGTATTATTTAATGTATCGTTTGAAAATCTTCTTACATCTATCCATTTATCTTTTATCCTTATATTTGCAACGCTCGTGTTTATTGATATACTCTCATTTCCAAAGAGCAATACATGCTTTATCCTGACGCTTGTATTTGCATTGTTTACCACACTTACCTTAAACAACGTTATATTATTGCTCTCGGAAAGAGAGATGCTAGATATGGTTATATTTGGCTTTATAGATTCAAGCTCATGCCTCTCTGTCTCGTTTATCGCGACTTTTGCACCAACGGTAGCTGAAGCGCTTCCAGGCACTACAACTGCCCTAAGCGAAGGCACAAGCACAAAAATAACTGAATTGTTTGTATATATTGAAGCCACAACAGGTGTTATATCTATTAGAGCGCTCGCTGTGCCGTTTACTCTCTGAGTATTTGAGACATGCACTATAATTTGTTGGCTTGGAACTGTAACATTGTATGTCTTGTTGTCGATTGTTATTGTGGCACTGGTTATATTGAATTTCACCATATCAACTGTAGAGTTCTTTGGTATATTTACACTTCCTATAACCTGGCTTATATTGACTAGCGATAGTAAGTTCACAGATCCTGTATTAGTTGAACTAACCCATTCGCTTGTCCCATTAGCTAGCAACACATGTGCACTCAGCGAAGAATAGGTTATGACTAGGGCTTGGGTATTGTTTGGAACCTGTGGCGGGTCAATAAGCTGAAATGTTAGCAAGCCCGTAGCAGCAGGCGAAGGCGAAGTTGTTGTTATTGATGTTGTTGAAGGTTTGCTCATTAAAAGCGCTATCCCAATTACCAGGATAACTATTATTATCCCAGCAGCTATCTCTGCCTTATTCATAGGACCACTATTTATTATGTTGATTAGTAATTAGTAATAATAAAAACCTTTTCATTTATTAAGTTTTTAAATAGAGCTTGGTTGTGATGTTTTGAAAGAACAAAAAAGAATAGCTATAGTATTGGCTGCCTTAATACTGGTATTATTAACCTTTAGCCTTACGTTTCAGCAAAAGGCAATGACAAATCAGCTCTCGCTACTGAAGAGCTGTGGCCTCACAATAATAGCAAACAACAACACATATAATACCACAATATATGAAGCGATAACGTCGGCAGAGCAGGAGCAAGGATACATGAATGTATCAATTGTTGGAAAAAATGTTGAATGCAAAAATAATTGTGGCATGCTCTTTCCATTCAATACATTGCAGGAATCATGCTTTTGGATGAAGAATACAGAGTTTCCGATAAAGCAGATTTGGCTTAACGAGAGTGGCGGCGAAGCTAAAGTTGTATATATAGAAAACGCTAGCCCATATAGCACCAATATTGTGTGTGGATATGGCAATGCAGTCTTGGAGCTTCCAATGAATTATACAATAAGCAATCTCAGCGTTTCAAAAATAGGATATAATGCTTTATTTTATTTCAAGAATTGTTGACCACAGATATGAAGTTTATTGTATAACCCAGTGATAAGGTATTTATAGTTTTGCCACCAATTCTCTCAACATCCTAGGTGAATTTTATGGATTACTATGAAGAAGCAATAAAGCTTGCGAGAACATATAAGGGCAAGATAAGTATAAGGCCAAAAATGAAGATTAAAAAGCAGAGTGATTTCTCATTAGTATATACACCAGGAGTAGCTGCTGTTTCAAAAACCATAAAAGAAAGAGGAGAAAAATTTCTTACATACAAGTGGAATAGCATTGCAATAGTAACTGACGGTACACGCGTTCTTGGCTTAGGCAATATAGGCCCAGATGCAGCGATGCCTGTAATGGAAGGTAAGGCCCTTCTCTTCAAGTACCTCGGAGGTGTTGATGCCATACCAATAACGTTAAGTGTAACAGAGAAAGACAAAATAATCGAAGCGGTCAAAGCGATTGCACCATCATTCAGTGGCATAAATCTAGAGGATATAGAATCGCCTAAAGCCTTTGAGATACTTGAAATTTTGCAAAAAGAGTTAAACATACCTGTATGGCATGATGACAACCAAGGCACAGCAGCTGCTGCACTTGCTGCGTTTATAAATTCACTAAAATTTGTTGGTAAGAAGCCGGAGGAGGTAAAGATAGTTTTTATAGGTGCGGGCACTGCTAACATATCAACATATAGGCTGTTCAAGCAATATGGTGTAAATCCGGGCAATACTATATTTGTAGATACAAAGGGTGTGCTCTTTAGAGGCAGAGCTGATGAGAATGAGCTTAAGAATAGCAACCTATACAAATATAATGTAATGCACGAAACTAATGCTGAGAATGTATCAACAATAGAAGATGCTGTAAAAGGGGCCGATGTAATAATAGGTGCATCATCACCCGGCACGATAAAGAAAGAGTACATAAAGAGTATGAATAGCAGGCCTATCGTATTTGCACTTGCAAATCCAGAACCAGAGATAACAAGAAAGGAAGCACTTAAGGCTGGTGCAGCTATATACTGTAGTGGCAGAAGCGATACGCCGAATCAAGTAAACAATTCTTTAATATTCCCAGGACTATTTAGAGGCGTTTTAGACGTTCAGGCAAGCAAGATTACAGATTCGCTTGCTATTGCGGCAGCGATTGAGCTTGCAAAATACGCAGAGCAAAAAGGTCTAGACAAAGATTATATAATACCAAAAATGAGCGAAGAAGATGTATACTTCAGGGTAGCTGCTGCTGTTGGCGTTGAAGCACAGAGATCCGGCATCGCATCTACAAACAAGAGCTACGATGAGCTATATGAAGAGGCTAAGGCGATGATTCTTAAAGAGAGAAAATAATTAGTAAACGTCGCCGTTCTCTTCCTTCTTTTTGTCTTCATAAGGTGCAACAACTCTTCTGTAAAACTCCTGCTTTATGCACTCAAGCACACCCATGGCCCTGTTATAATTAAAATATCTAGGCTTGTAAAGGCTTGCGAGTACTCTTGTAAAAGTGTAGTTTATCTGGCCATCAACCTCTTCTGTGCCCTTCGTTTTGAGAAAATCAATCAAAGGTTGCAACAGCTTATCGAGCTCCTGCCTCTCTTCTTTCTTTATATAAGGCATATAAGACCACCCAATTATAATTTAAATAGGAGAGAGGCATGCTACCCATACTTGCTTTCCTTTTTGCCTGCTTCAGTTAGCCTTACAAACCTTGCATTTCTTCTAAATTCATCTAAGTTCCTAGCATTAAGGTATGTCATTGCTGAGCGAAGTCCGTTAACAAGGTTGTTTACTATCTTTACAGCACTTCCCCTATATTCTATCAACATCTCTGTTCCTTCTGGCGTATAGCCCTCGATCTCTACAATCTCGTTAAGCTTTGAAGCCTTGTCAGCATATGCGCTTATTGAAGCCATTCCGCGGTATAGCTTATAGTTTTTGTTCTCTTTTGTTACTATAAATCCTGGGCTTTCATCTGTACCTGCAAGTAGAGAGCCGATCATAACAGTATTGGCACCAGCTGCTATAGCCTTTGCCAGATCTGCTGATTTCCTTATACCACCATCTGCTATTATAGGAACGCCCGCATTGCTGCAATCCATAATCGCGCTGAGTTGTGGATAGCCTACACCAGCAACAGACCTTGTCAGACACGCACCCCCAGGCCCTATGCCAATTTTAACAGCATCAGCACCAGCCTTAGCAAGGTTAACAACACCTTCCTTTGTTGCAACATTTCCGGCAATCACATCTATATCATAATTGTTCTTTATATAGCGAACAGTCTCAGCAACCTTTTCCAGATAACCGTTTGCAACATCAACAACGATAAAGTCAACATCAGCATCTATAAGCGCTTTTATCCTCTCCTTATAATCACCAACAATTCCAACAGCTCCACCCACAACAAGCCTGCCGCGCTTATCCTTAGTAATATTGCCACTATTTTCGCTTAGCGCTATGTCCTTGGCAGTTATCATGCCCTTAAGTCTGTTCTTCTTATCGACAAGAAGAAGCTTCTCCACCTTTTCCTTTGCAAGAATCTTTTTGGCATCTTCTATGCTTATCCCAAAGCTAGCTGTTACAAGATCCTTGGTCATAAGCTCGCTTACCTTTTTTGAATCATCTTTCTCAAACATATAATCTCTTTTTGTTATTATTCCAACAAGCCTCTTTCCCTTAACTACTGGAAAGCTAGAAACGCCTTTTTCAGCAGAAATAGATTTTAGATTGGCAAGAGTATCATCTGGAGAAACGGTATATGGATTTGTTATTACAACACTTTGCGCTCTCTTAACTTTTGTAACCTCATTAACCTGTTCTTCTATTGTATTGAATCTGTGTATAACACCAACGCCACCAAGCCTTGCCATTGTTATTGCCATAGATGAGCCTGTTACTGTATCCATGTTTGCGCTAACAATAGGAATAGAGAGCTTTATTCTTGGGGTTAAATTTGATTCTGTGTTTGTCTCTTTTCTAGAGCTTACGTGCGATAGCAATGGAACTAGTAAAACGTCATCAAAAGTAAGACCTTCCTTTATTTCAACCATATCATTTAGATTTAGGCACTTTGACTCTTAAAAACCTTTCTCAAAATTTATAGAATTGAATTCTTTAATAGAGCTTAGCGCGTTGATTTGCAATGGTAAACATTATAAGCATGATTTGATTTAGATTGTTATTATAGTAAGCAATGGAAAAGCAGAAAACTCAAAAAACACTAGGAGAGAGACTTGAATCTGGAAGAGGTGAAACAGCAATGAAATCGCATGAGATTTTAATTATAGGTGAAATTATAAGTAAAACAAAGAGAATAGATGAGAACAAGCTTGGAGGCAAAGGTGCATCTTTAGAAAGACTTAGCCTCTACGGATTCAATATAGCCCCAGGAATCATAATCCCTACAACCGAATTCGATAAATTTATGAAAGAAAATAAGATTGATGAAAAACTTTATGCAATATTGGCAAAAGAGAATAATAAAATAAACTATAAGGATGCATTAGATCTTGTAGAACTAATCAAATCATCAAAGATATCTGATGACTTGTTAAAAGAGATACACAAGAGTCTTACAAAACTAGGTATAGCTAATTCAAATTTAATAGTAAGAAGTTCTGCCAATGTTGAAGATAGCGAGAGATACAGTTTTGCTGGCCAGTTTGATACTGTGCTTGATGTAGAACCATCTCAATTAGCATCAGCTATCAAAGAGGTTTATTCATCGATATATAACCCCAGAGTACTAAAGTATTTGGAAGATGCTGGTTTGTCAATAAAGAATGTTAAAATGGCGGTTGTTATACAAAAATTTATTGAGACAGATTTTGCAGGTGTTGCATTCACAGCTGACCCGGTAACAGGGGATAAAAATAAACTGATAATAGAATATGTAAAGGGTCTTGGAGAGGGTCTTGTCTCAGGCACCGTTGAGCCTACCAGTATATCTATGATCAAAGGCCAATCCAAAATGGAAATAAAGAAGCCTGCCACAAGCTCAGAGGAATTAGAGGTAAGCAAAGTTCAAGAAGTGGCACAGGTCGCATTAAATATTGAGAAGAGGTACGGAGCGCCTATGGATATTGAATGGGGTATAAAAGATAATAAACTATTCATATTTCAGGCAAGACAAATAACAACAGGAGAGGAAAAAAAGGATATACCGAATTTCACCGTCACAAACAAATATTCAGTTTTGAAAGGAATACCCGCAAGCGTTGGTATGGCAACTGGAGCAGTAAGAATAGTAAAGAATATTACTCAGCTTAAGGAGCTAAAGGAGGGAGAAATACTAGTATGTAACATAACATATGATAATTATTTGCCAGATATGCTCAAAGCAAGCGCAATTATTACGCAACGTGGTGGTCTAACCTCCCATGCCGCAATTGTTGCAAGAGAACATAAGATACCATGTGTTGTCGGAGTAACTTCTGTAATGTCGATATTGAAAGATGGCGACCAGGTCATAGTCGATGCCTCAAAAGGGGTTATTTATTCAGAAAGGAAGTTGGAAAATGAGACAATACCGGAAGAAGCCATGGATATAATCTTAGAGAGATTAGTTCCATACAAGGTTTCTTTCGCTGCTGATAAATCAATAATTCTTACAAAATCAACGGTAGCTGCACAATTAGAGGAACCTAGCACACACGTCTTGCTTGAGGAAATTGGGGACTATATAATAATACATAATCCACCTGTTATCAAAATAGACAAGAAGCAGGTTAAACAGTTAGAAAGTAAATATGGCAAGCACGTATTTATCTTTGGTAATGACAAATATGAGGCATATACAGAAGTTACATTTGCAATGCAAAACGACTCAAAGTTCAGACAACTAGTAGAAAGACTTAAAGAAAGTACAAAAACCAGTTCTAGCATCGAAGAGTTTTCCAAATATTGCTTAGAGAAAGACATCATGTGCTTGCGTGAAGCAGAGAGAATTTTGAAAAAAGAAAACATTACTGCGATAGATGCGTGCGCAGCACTCGCTAACATAAACGATTCAGCAATATACTTTACACTAGTGAATACATTACTCACAACTGGATACGGTGTAGATTATATAAGGAAACAGTATAGCACAATAAAAGATAAATTAAAAGTAGAATTTGCAGATTTAATAATAGCCATAGACGAAAAGAAGGGTGAAGTCAAGGAATTAAGAGATAGGCTAAAAAGCAATAAGAAAGCAGTCGAAATATTTGATAACATCGTTGATGTTTACACAAGTTTGGCAAAATGGAAATTTGAATCTGATAAGTTAGATAAGTGGGAGAGGCGGAAAGAATTGTGGAAATTAGCTGCAAAGGAATTTAAGCGCACCACAGGCCATGATGTTAAAGAATTCTTGGCGGGTCAGTACGGTTCTGGAACTAAGTTGGTAAGATTTTTCAAAGAGGTAGGCTATAAAGGGCAAAACGTTTAAGTTTACTGAAAAATTTAGTAGCAAACTCTATCTTTTGATGTTGATAAGATTCTGTACAACCAAAAATCAAGATTCCAGAACATATTCATAGGACACTCACCATCGATTGGGATTTCCTTGCTCTAGATAACAAGATGAATTCTTCTGAAGTAGATTATTTTATTATTCTTTTCTTTTACCTTTTATATTAGGTTGTTGAAAATTATATCTATATCACTCAACCACCATTCTTGCAGTGCCTAATTGTACCGCCTCCACATCTTTTCTACCTGTATTTTATTATGTATGCAATGAGGCATGCATATGCATGCACCATTACTTTGCCTATGCCTATGAATCTATTCTTTGCAAGACCAAACATCTCTTTAAGCCTTTAGAATAACCTCTCTACTGCCCATCTCTTGCCGTAGTCTTTGTCTTTTGGTACTGAGGATTTGCGGAATCTGCGATATTACCAAGACTAAAGCCATGGTGCGATGCGATGCTTGTGATTGACAACAACGAGCTTCTCAAGAACTATCCAGATTTGACGGTTGAAGCAGCATTTAACAAAGAAACAGAGATGATAGGCAACGCTGCAAAGAAGCTTATAGAAGCACACAGCACATTAAAAGTTATATTGTTGAATAAGAGCATTGAGAATAAGAAAAATGAAGATATTGAAGAATAAATTAGAGAGTTAAATTGGAATTATTCCAATTATAAATGTATTTTTAATTGCATGCGATCCTTCAGAGTTCTTTGCCTAAAAATTAGCTGTTTCTGTAGCTAAATACAAGCCCATAGTGGTTTTGGCTTGGTTGAAACTCCTTCACAAGCCTAAAGTCCTTGAATATATTAATATAGTCTTCTTTGCTGAGCCTTATGCTAAGAGGTGGTCCAAAAGATGTTTCTTTTTTCTCCCAATCTATTATCACCACTTTGCCAGTATTCTTTAGAATACGCTTTATTTCATTATATACCTCATCCTTTAGCATGTCGTGAAAAGAGTTTGCAAGCAGTATTGCATCAACACTTTTAGATGGTATTGAAGTGTGTGCAGCATCTTCAATAAGAAAGATTACATTAACCCCATTCACAGCTTTCTTTGCTTCTTCTATTGCTTCGGCGCTTGCATCAACACAATAAAGCTGTTCAGCAAGCTTCTGTAAATATTTACAATAGAATCCAGCACCACAGCCAAGCTCTGCTATCACTTTTGCGCCTTCCATTATAGGCTGTAGGTATTTCTCGGGCTTCTCCATAGCTTCGCGCATAGGAGTTATATGCATTCCATGAAACCCACGACCATGCACATGACCAAAATGCTGGTTTGCCTTAGTTGCATTATACTTATCATCCATATAATCACAAGAATTTCAGGACAACTCTTGTATCGCTGATTATGTTGCTTATTTTTGCATATTCATTAGGGCTGTGCGCAGTCTCATCTATTGTCATCCATACTATTGAAGGCATGCCTATTTTCCTGAAATATTTTGCAACTGTGCCCCCTCCTACCCCCATAAGCTTAGGCTCAACATTTTTTGCTGCTTTCACCGCCTCTGAAAATTCTTCAACAAAAGCACCACTCGTTGGCTTAGGTGCATCTTCGCGTGAAACAATGCTTATATTTATTTTACAGCCATGCTGCTTTGAAAAATCAGCTGCAGTCTTTCTAACAAGTGAAAGCACGGCATCTATTCTGTACCTTGGCAGTATTCTGCAGTCAAAGTACTGCACATCAGTGCCTGGTATTGTATTGATATTGGGCACATTCTGCTCTTTCTTTGTTGGCTCGAATGTTGAAACTGGAGGCTCGAAGAGCATATCCTTGCCATCGAATCTTCTATGGAGCTTATCATAGAGCTCCGAATAAAAGAGCATGCCGAGCCTGTTTGCATTGATTCCTTTTTCTGGCGTGGATCCGTGGCTCTGCTTGCCTATAACTTCAAACCTAAGCCAGAGCACATGCTTCTCTGCTATTTCTATCATAGATCCATCACTGTTGCCAGCATCAGGCACTAGTGCAAAGTCTCTTTTTGAAAATATTTCTTTATTTACAAGGTACTGTGCACCATATACGCTTCCTACTTCCTCATCAGCCACAAATGCAAGGCCAAGCCTAAAGCGCGGCTCTGCCTTTGCCTCAGTAAGATGCTTTGCTACACCTAATGCAAGCATTATGCCCTGCCCATCGTCTTCTGTGCCCCTGCCATAAACATAATCTCCTTTTATTACAGCCTCAAACGGTTTTGTCTTCCATAATGAAATGTCACCCTCAGGCACAACATCTGTATGTGCAACTATCCAGAAGGTCTTTTTATTGCTTGGGCCATACGTTGCTATAAGATTTGGCCTTGTAACACCATGCGAATCCTTGACATTGTACCATTTTGCCTTAATGCCCATCTCAGAGAGCACGCCTTCTATATACTTTGCCTTCTCATATTCGCCTGTGCCGCCTGATTCTGGCGATATAGCCTTTATTGGTATCATCTCTTTATAGGTCGTTTTTATGAACTCTGCATAATTGCTGTCTAATTTCAAATCCATTTCAATACCGTTTATTTGACTTCTACAGTTATATTGCCTACAACTATTCTCGCACCGCTCAGATTTGCATCTTTGAAATTCGCACTATCAAGGTTAATACTATTAAGATTTGCATACATAAGGATTGCATTACTGAAATTTGTATCCTTAAGATTTGCAGCAAAAAGGTCTGCCTTCATAAGATTTGCATTGCTAAGATCTGCATTGCTAAGGTCGGCACCAATAAATTTTACATTCATAAGGTTTGCACTTACAAGCTTCGCACCTTTTAGGTTTGCGCCTGAAAGGCTTGAATTCTCAAGGATAGCTCCACTAAGATTTGCGCCTTTAAGATCTACAAAATTAAGGATAGCGTGGCTAAAATCTGCATTCTGAAGATCTGTATTGCTAAGGTTTGCAAAACTTAGGTCAACACCCCTGAAGTCTCTTTCACCATGCGCATACCTTTCCAAAAGTTCTTTTGCGGTTAGTTTTCCCTTTTTAATCTTTTCTTCCATTCTACCACTTATATAGTAGAATTAAACCATAGCTCGGCGCCATACTCACGAGCTAACCCATGAAATATTAGTGCTATTATCTCAATTTTGAATAGCTGCCTTATGTCTATCTTAGCACATTCAAGCCATAAAAGAGCGTTAGGATTAGAGGTTCGATGCATACTTCTTGTGCTCATATCATTATCCATCAAGTATAAATACAAAGATTATTTATTTAATTCTATCGTTGATTTTTATGGCAAACGCAATCGCACAAACACTGCTTGCAAAGCGCCGCACAAGATTGTAGGCAGAGATAAAAGCAGAGCAATGCAGTTTGGCAATGGCCAGATACTTGTTACAGTGCCAAGAGAAATCGCAAGGTGGAAGCACATAAGCAAAGGCACACTGCTGCGCTGGTCAGATGGTGGAGAGAACAGGGTTATTATTGAGGTTTTAAGCGAATAGCTTAGTTTGCGCAAAAGTGTAATCTTTTTATTGTTTTTTTTAATAGTATATGTGAGGATATGAAAACTTTTAGGAAAACTTTTGTGAAAAGTTTTATCAAAAAGAAGCTTTTAGTAAAAGCTTCAGCAAAGAAGCCTTTAAGAAAGGCTTCATCGAAAGCGCAGAGCGCAATGGAGTACTTGATGACATACGGCTGGGCCATACTTATCATTGCGGTTGTGCTTGGTGCACTGTTCCAGCTCGGCGTTTTCAATGCAAACAACTTCGCGCCGAAGGCGCCACCTGGCTCATGCCAGGTTTTTAGGCCAAACGGGCCTGGCACAACTTCCTTCATAAACCTTGAAGGTGTATGTAGCGGTGAAATGCCTGAATATGTCTTCTATTCTGGAAATTATAATATCATGTGCAACAGTGCGGGTGGGCCTTATATTTTGGTTGGCAGTTATAATGCTGTACCTTCAGACCTTACACCAAATCAGTTTACTATATCTTTTTGGGCAAAGCCAATAGCAGGGCCTGGAGTTGGATGTGATGCAGGTGTGGTGAACAAAAATTGGAATGAGAATAAAAATTCAACCTGGCTGGTAACTTTACTACAAAGCAGTTCATCCGTCTATTGGGGTGGATTTGTAATAAACACTTCCACAACAAATAGTCAAATTTGGGTAACACAACCTGTTAATCCTGGATTAAATTTAGGGACTTGGTATTTTGTAGCTTTTGAGTATAATGGTTCTTATATAGCCCTTTTTGTAAATGGTGGGAATGTAGGAATAAGATATGTTGGTCCTATAGTTAATTATCCTCAAACTCCTATAGGTATAGGAACTAGACATTTTATAACGGCAAACCGCATTGTGGTTAACAGCTGGCGTAATTTTAATGGTTATATAGCAAATGTTCAGCTTTATAACACCTCACTTTCAGCAAACGAAATCCAGGCACTTTACCTAGAGGGCATAGGCGGCGCACCTATCGATTTGCAGAACCTTGTCGGCTGGTGGCCATTAAACGGCAATGCAAACGACTACAGCGGCAACAGCAACAACGGTGTACCTACTACTAATGCCACCTTTTCCAGCAACTGGTGGAGCGGCTATACACCACCATAAAGATTTACATCCAGTCAAGTACCAAAATGTATCCTTAATTTTTTGTAGGTATGGCTGTAAACCTTTTAAACCTAAACGGGGTTTAACTCCATAGATATAAGCCCTGAGAGGGGATTGAACCCTCGACCTCCTGTTTTCCCGTTTCTTGATTAAACTTCTTCTTAAGAAGTTTACAAGACAGGCGCTCTACCACTGAGCTACCAGGGCGTCATTCTGATTTAGATTGTTTTAATTATTTAAATATTTTGTTAATAAAAAGCTTCAGCCTCAAAGAAGAGTAAATAAAAGATATCCAGTAGTTGCCACCAAAAAGCCAAATTTCTGCCTTACTGTTATTTTTTCATGGTAAGCGATAAGGCCTATAAGCCAAATTATTATTGGGTCTAAAGAAAGAATAGCGCTACCAAACACAACTTTATTGCTAAATGAAACGAAGGCAAATAAGATATTGCCAAAGCCATCAAATAATCCTGCAAGAATGAGAATAGCGATTATTGAAATTTCGAGCTTTGAAAGGTTTATTTTATAGTAATTTTTTGGTGGTTTTGCTTTGTAGTAGAGATAAGCAAAAAATGCACCAAACACCCTTACAAAAAGAAGGGGCAATACAAAGTTCTTGTAATACAGAAATGCAAGTATTATTATGGCCCAGTATACTGCCCACATCACATTGCCTATAAGCGCAGGAACTAGCCGTTTATCAAGCTTAAACTTCTTGCTAAGCAGGATAAGCGAAATTCCTATGAATATTAGTATTATACTTGCAGCCTTTTCCATACCTATATGCTCACCAAGCACAAAAATGCCAAAAAGTATTAGAATTATTGGCTGAACTTCAAGCAGTATATAGGAGTTTGATACGCCGCCAGATGGTACAGACTTGTATACAAGTATGTAGCCCAAAAAGAGCACAAGGCCGCCAACAAGCCCGATGAAAAGCAAAAAGAGTATATTGCCTAAATAAGGATAGGCCGTAGCTAAAAGCAACATAGGTATAATACCAATCGCAAGCAGTATCATTGATGAAAGCTCTTTACCAAACCTATTTATGTATAACTTTGATACTGCATCTACAAATGACCATGACAAAACTGCCAATAAGGATGCAATTATTATATAATCCACAAGGTATATTTTTCACAGCCAGATATATATCTTTCTATATTGTGCTGATTTTGCTTAAGTTAAACATTCCACATGCGCCAGAACTCTGCCTTAAGCTTCTTTACGTAATTAGGGTCGTTGCTTATCTCTAGATGCTCTATATTCTTGTGCATGCCCCTATATGTTAGGTTTGCAGATCCTGTTATTGCTTCGTTATCACCAACATAAAATTTGGCGTGGATAAATTCTTTTGGAACCTTTAACCTTATGTTCTTTGGCCTCCTAGTAGATAGGCGTATGATAAACAATACAAAGAAAAGAAAGCCAATAATAAGAATAGGCGTATAGCTCAAGCCTGCTAGCCATAGTAGGTAATAGAATGAGAATATTATAACTGAAAGCAATAAGGTAAGAGACGGAAAGCCGCCTTTTGTAAGTATCTTTTTTGCCTTTTCTTCAGGCGATGATGATATTATGTATATCTTCTTGTTGCGGGCATGCCTCAAGAGGAACCTAGCATAATATTCATCTATATATGGCGATACAATAAACAAGTTCTTGCTTCTTCTGATTAGCTTCTCAACATGCTTGTATTGTTCCTGCTCCATGCTTAAAAATATGATTAAAAGAAATAAAAATATGCAAATGTAGAGCAGATTATAATAAACAGCTTATAAACAAAACTAAAATTAAATATTTATACTAGTTTTTCAAAAAGCAAATTATGGAATCACAACAAAAAGTTGATGAAAAAAATGATGTTGGCATTTTTAAAGGGCTTTTAAGGCACCCTAAGGAAATCATACGTGATATTGGCACTATATGGTTTGGTGCATTTGTAATTGGTGCAGTTGTGTATGAAGCTAACCAACATTTTGCTACAGACTATTATGCGCCGGCACTTGTATACTTTACATACGCAGCCTTAGGTGCGATTACAGTTCTTATAGGAGGATCAAAATATATTGCATACCTCGAATCTAAAAAAGCGAAAGAATAAGCTCTTTGTATCTATTTATCATCTTCTCTTCGTTAAACTCATTTGCTATTTTTTGTGATGCTTTCTTTGCAGCATCATATATTTTCTTATCCGAGTGCATTTCATTAATCTTATTTGCCAAATCATCTGCGCTACTCGGATCAAAGCTCTGAACATTTATCTTCAATTTTTCAAGGTCTTTTGGATAGGCTTTCTTTGACAACAGCATAGGGAGAGAATGTGAAGCAGCTTCGAGCAATGTTATGCTAAAGCCTTCCCAGAATGAAGGTAGTACAAAAATGTGAGAAAGCCAATAAGCGCTATTGAGCATTGAATCATCTAAACCGCCGGTAAACAAAATCCTTTTATCATCTTTTGCAAGCTCAATATAATCACTTAGAGAAGGACCTTCGCCAACAAGCAAGAGGAGCATGCTCTTGTCTTGAATTTTCTTGAAAGCCTTTATAAGAGTACTTACATTCTTCTGCCTCTCAAACATGCGCCCAACATACAAAACAATAAACTTATCATCTAAGCTGTATCTCTCCTTGAATCTCTTTATTGCTTTTTCATCTCTCTTTGGCTTTGCTATGCCGTTTGGTATATATGCTACTTTTTGCGTGTATTTTTTAATTCCCTCTTCCTGCTCAGCGTTAAGCGCAACATTTGCATCGAAGAAATTGAAGAACTTTCTTTTCATATTATTAATACTTAAGCCAAGCATACCAGTACCAAGAGTAAAAGGTAGGGAGTTCTTAGATAACATGCCTTTGAAAACATCACCAGAGAGATTTACATGATCTATGTAAATCGACTTGAATTCAAACCAGCGCTTTGCTAGTCTTATTATAGGAAAGTCTGCAAGTGAGTTTGAGATAACAACATCAGGCTTGATCTTGTCAAACAAATTTTTTAGCTCACCCTTGCTTATACCTATGTTAATTAGCCTGCCAGCTAGAAAATAGTAGCCCGCTCGCATAATCCAATTCTCAGCTAGCCCTGTTTTCATCTTGCTATGAAGCTTTATTGTGCCTCTTTCTATGATGTGGCAGTTTTTATTGCACTTAAGATACGGTGTTTCATAGCCAAGATAAAAAGTTTCGAAATAATCCGAGAGCCTGCTGTGTAGCTGCGCTGCAACTCTAGCTTCGCCGCCGAATCTATTCATCTTTGAACCCATGTCTAAGATCAGGACTCTTTCTTTCATCTAAGACCCTATTACTTTTATTCTATCCTGCCCTGCTCCTTTGTATATATGATAAGGTCTGCAGGCTTCTTAGGCATAGGATTTGCCCTTAGTCCATACAGAGCCTTTATTCCTTTCTGCAGTGCAAGCTCTACAAGCCTTTGTGTTATTATACCGTTTAGAACAACACCATATATGCCGTTTGTCTGCTGTATTGTAGGTATTAGCTCGCGTATTGGTATATCCTTGCCGTATATTACTTCGCCTGCACTGTTGTAAAGCCTTGCGTTTAGTGTATTTGAAAGTTCATCTAGAGCTTTTGCAAGTTGCGACAAAACAACTGCCTTCAGCACCGGCTCCTTTGGGTTCTGTGCTGATGATGAACCTGAGCTTTGAAGCTCATGAGTACTCTCATCTTGCTGGAAATCCATCTGATCTATCAATGCTGGTTCTTCATTGCCAATTTCTTTTAGCATTGGCTCCTCGCTAGACTCGCTTGTTTTCTCAGCAGGCTCCTGAACTTGCTCTTGCTCCTCTTCAGGCAATTGCTCCTTTGCTAAGTTGTTCTTGGCTTGCTGATTTTGCGTAGCCTGCTGCTTCCCTTTGCTAATGCCAAGATACTGGCTTAATGGAATCTTTGTACGCAGCGCCTTTATTATCTCCTTCCTTGTAAGCTCTTCCACCTCTTTGCCATCAGGCGCCTTTGCAATATAATCTACCTCTGCCACTTTTATAATAGACCTTATAATCATGTCTCCTCCTCTGTCGCCATCTACAAAGAGTGTTACGTCTTTCTCATTGCACAAATTGATTATACTTTTAGGTATGTTGCTTATCGCTCCTCCAAGTGCTATTACGTTTGTTATATCATTCCTAAGTAAGTTAAGCACATCTGCTCTGCCTTCTACTATTATTATCTCATTGCTCTTCGTAACATCAGGCCCTGCTGGGAGATTCTCAGGTCCATAGTTTACAATCTCGCTTGCCTTTACCTCGCTCTGGACAAGCTCAGCAAGCTCCTTGCTGTCTGGCAGCTCGGTCGTTAGAAGCTGCCTTACTAGCTCCTTCGCCCTCTCGAGAAGCTTTCTTCTCTTCTCTGCCCTTGTATCCTCTACCTTTGTTATCTTGAACTGTGCTTCATAAGGGCCTACTCTGTCTACTGATTCGATCGCTGCAGCAAGTATACATGTCTCTACCCTGTCTAGAGAGGCTGGCAAGTAAATCTTGCCATATGTTTTGCTTCCTGACTGTGATAGATCTATTTCTATTCTTCCAATCTTTCCGTTCTTCTGCAATTCTCTAAGGTCTAGATCATCGCCAAGCAAGCCTTCTGTCTGACCAAAAACTGCTCCTATAATGTCTGGCTTATCAACCAGACCTTCTATGCTAAATGTCCCTTCAATCATATATTTTACAATATCTAGATATGTTTTCGCCACAAAATCACCTCCTTACATTAAAAAATTTATCCATGGAATCAATTATCTCTTTTATTGGTCCCATTATACCTTCTATACTGTTGGTTCCAAGAATTTTGAGAAGCCTTATACCTGTATTTTCATCGATTGTTGAATGAGGATATTTTGCCCTTATAAGTGCAATAGCTTGTTCTTTTTTATTTTTTCCAGACCTGTCATAGTCTGTTGCAATGATTATTTTCTTACCATCTATATCAAGGTGGTTATACATAAGCCTATCTATTGTTACTGCGTTTATTGCTTTATTTGGTATAAGCCCATTGCTGCTAAGGTACTCGACTATGCTTTTTAGTGCTTCGATGTCATGCTTTCCTTCCACTATTACCACTATGTCATCATTCTGCATTCTCTTTATTATCTCTACAATACTTTCGCTTCTCTGTTTGCCGTTTGCCAATCCAACCACTGTATAGAATTAGCTGCAGCTATTATGCCTGCTCACCTTTGGCCTTGGCATTACGCTCCGGCACAAATATGGTTAAGCATGAATAAAGCATAAATTCACTGCAACTAATTTATGATTATATATCAAAGCAAAACTTAATATATATTTCCTATAATCAATAGATTGATGAACAGATATGTAAAAGGCGCCAGGGGAGAAAGAGAACTCTTAGCAAAATTTGCTGAGCTTGGCTACTCTGTTATGAGAAGTGCGGGTAGCGGTGTAAACTCAATAAGCCCAGATATTATAGCAATTAAGTCAGGGAAAGGCTTTGCTTTTGAATGTAAGGCTTGGGAAACGAGCGTTGCGATAGAGCCAGAGAAGTACAACGTTCTCAAAGACTGGGAAAACAATACAGGGCTAAAAACATTTATAGCCTGGCGCATGAACGGCAAAGGCTGGTTTTTCATACCGATAGGCAAGCTAAGACAGACGGAAAAGAGCTATAGGATAAGCAAGAAAGAAGCTTTCGATAATGGAATGAGCATGGAACAGATCCTTTCTCTTTGAAAGAGAATACCACTATTCACAGCATTAGCAAATAATTTAAAAAGCTTGTTTAACAATATGCTTATGCTTTTCTCAGTGGGGTGATATTTGTGGGAGGTAGGGGGTTTAGTCTCTATGACATCGAGCAGTTTATAAGAGAGGCAGGCGCAGAGAAGGTAACAGAAGATGCCGTTCTTGATCTTGAAAAGGAGCTCGAACGATTAACAGAGAAGATAGCTAACAAAGCACTCAAATATGCGAGGCATGCTGGCAGGAAAAAGCTCATAAAAGGTTCTGATATTTTGCTGCTCAAGAAGGAGTAGCTGCTTCTTCTTTTGATTCCGGTTTTTTATCTTTTATTATTATTGCATCAACATCTATTACTCTCTTTGAATTAAAAGCTATATTAAGATAGTGAAGCATCAAAAAGTTAAGATATAATGGATTTGTCATTTTGGTGCTACCTATGAAATGATTTAATGGATCCATAGCTAGAATAAGCTTGACCTCCCTACCTGTATCTTCCGCCTTTAAGAGCATATAACCATATGCAACAACCCAATGCTCGTTATAGCCTATCATAACATAGTCTCCTTCTTTTAATTTCTCAAATATAAAATTCAAATCAGTGTTTTTCTCATAAAAATAGGCACCATTACTCTTTATTTTATTAACCTCTTTGTTATATTCGTCTATTGTTAAAATCTTACCGTTTCTTTTGTATTCGCCATCTTCGTATATGAATTTGGCTGAAGAATAGATCTCTATATCGTATCTGTCACTCAAAAGCCTTGATAAAAGTTCGCTAAGATAAATAATATCTTCGCCCTGTATAGAATCAGTTTTTACTTTCCTCACATAATATAACTCTGGATTTTCAAAAAGTTTTTCTATAGCAGAAGCTTTTTCTGGAGCCAAAGTTTTTACAACTGAATCTGCAGAAACTATGCCACATGAATAAAAGTCAGGTTGTACTAACCAGACTATTGGTTTTTCTCCTGATTCTTCTACTATATAACGAACATCATTGACTACAACAACATCTGGCTTTACACGTTCCATGCTAAAGATTGTGCACCTTTTCATATTTAAATTTTAATGATTTACTTATAAAACACACTTAAAAGGTTAAACCCTTATATGGTTATGTGCAGCGCATATCTTGCATAAAGGCCAAGGAGTATTGTGATTGATGCTGCGCCAAGTGATAATATAATTGATTCTGTAACCCTTTTAGCCACACTCTGATCGCTAAGTATCGCTATCATAGAAGAGACTATTGCAAGAACAAGTGTTGTAAATAATATCGAATAAGCTATGCCGTATGCCCCGCTTATTCCTAATGCAAATGGCAAGATCGGGAAAAATGCACCAAGCAGATAAGATATACCGGTCCACAGCGCAGATAAAGAAGGGCTTCGCTTCACTTTTGCGGCACCAATATCTCTTTCGTATTTAGTTGATAAATAAGCTCCACTTGACATTGAGAGTGCACCTGAAATTGCAACAAGTAATCCAGCAATTAACACCAATATTGGAGAACGTAAAGCTGCGCTAAACCCGACAGTAGCTGCCAAAACCTCAACAAGCCCGTCGTTCATTCCAAAAACAACGTCACGTATATTGGCAAGAACATGGTTCATAGACAAAAGCATGCTGCCTAATATATCTTCTACGCGTTCTCCCCTCACCATCTTTCTAAGCAGTTCGTTTTCTTTTGTGCTAAAGCTAAACTGCTTCATAGCAGCGTTGAGCTTCTCGTTTGTAATCATTTTATTATATTCCATTAATTTCATGGTAAAAGCTATGCCAAAAATCTTTCTTGAAAGTAAGATAAGAAGCATGTGCAAAGTGTTGTTCCTTTGGCGTACTTTAAAGCCATTAATCTCAAGTATACTTTTAAGTATAGAAGAGTGTAAAGTCTCTATTTTATAAAGCCGAAGAAGAACATTTTTTACATTTTGGTTTTTCTCATGCTGCGATAGTATATTATATACATGTGCATGGAAATCTTCATCCTGCTGAAGACTTTTGATATAATCCTCTTTGCTTAACATGATAAACTTTCGACTTTAAGCAATTTAAATTTAACTAAGAAGCACAAATGGCCTAGTTTATTTATTTTGTTTTTACAAAATTAGGAGCAAACATGAATTTACACACGATATTTAAATCTTAAATCCTAACTTAAAAGCATGGAGGTTTTACCCAAAAAATATGAGCTTAAGATATATCCAGATGCTAAAAGCAAGAAGTTCAGAGGAAATGTAAGCATTTATACACAAATAAACGGATCAGCAAATAAAATAGTGCTCAATGCTAAAGAGCTTGAGATAAAAAGCGCAGAAGTTATTTCAAATGGATCAAGCCAAATTCCAAAGATAAGGCTAAACAAAGAAAAGCAGGAGCTTATCCTCGAGCTTGATAAGCCGGTAAAGAAAAATGCAGTTATAAAGATCGAATATATTGGCATACACAATGAAGACCTGTATGGGTTTTATCTTTCAAAATATAAAACAGATGGAAAAGAAGAAGCGCTTCTTACAACACAGTTTGAATCTAGCGATGCGAGAGCCGCATTTCCGTGCTTTGATAACCCTTCAATGAAGGCTGCATTTGAGCTAACGCTTGTGATAGACAAAGAGCTAGAGGCAATATCAAACATGCCAGTAAAGAGTGAGAAGGTTATTGGAGATAAAAAAGAAGTATCATTTTACCCAACGCCTAAGATGTCAACATACCTGCTCTACATGGGTGTTGGAAAATTTGAATACCTTCAAAGCAATCTTAGCAAACTAAAAATAAGGGTTGCTACAACTCCTGGAAAGCTCAAGTATGCAAAGATACCATTACTATATGCAAAGCAGTTTGTCTCGTTTTATGAAAAATATTTTGGCATAAAGTACCCGCTCCCTAAGCTAGATTTAATAGCAATACCAGATTTTAGCGCTGGAGCGATGGAGAACTGGGGTGCAATAACATTTAGAGAGATAGACCTTCTTATAGATCCAGAAAACACCTCTACCGACAGCAGAATAACCGCCGCAATTACAATTGCACATGAACTTGCGCACCAATGGTTTGGGGATCTTGTAACTATGAAGTGGTGGGATGACCTTTGGCTTAACGAAAGTTTTGCTACATATATGAGTAGCAAGTGTGTCAATGCTGTTTATCCAGAATGGAAGCTAAATCTTGATTTTCTTATAGATGAAGTAGCGACTGGAATGAGTGCAGACCAGCTTGAATCTACCCACCCAATAAATGTAAAGGTCAAATCACCAGATGAGATAGAAAGTATATTTGACAGAATAAGCTATGAGAAAGGAGGCTCAATCTTAATGATGCTCGAAGATTATGCTGGTCCTGAAACATTCAGAAAAGGCTTGCATAGATATTTAAGAGAGCATGCCTATAGCAATGCCACAAAGTTTGATCTATGGAATGCAATACAGAAAGAGGCAAACATAGAAGGTAAAAAGCTAAAAGTAGGCAAAGTTGCAAAGGCTTGGATAGAAAAAGCAGGCTATCCAATAGTAAAGCTTAGAAGAGCAGAGAAAGGTTACTCAATTGTTCAGGAAAGGTTTACATTACTAGGCAAAACAAAGAAGGGCTTGTGGCCAATACCAATAACATACTTAGCTTATACAAAAGGAAAAAAGGAGGTTGCAAAAATCCTTTTTGAAACAAAAAATAAGCTAATAAATACAAAAGCAGAATGGCTAAAGCTTAACTTTGGCCAGAAGGGATTCTATAGGGTAAAGTATTATGATGAAATGCTTACCCTTCTTGGCACAGCCTATAAATCAAAGATTATAGATGACGTTGAAGGGATAGGCATAGAAAGCGACTTATATAATTTGCTTATAGCACGCTACATAAAGCTCGATACCTATCTTGACTTCATAAGCAATTATATGCTTAACACCGAGTATCCGCTCAACATGCAGATTGCAAATCATCTCGCTGCTCTCAATGCATTTACATATGGTATGAGTGTAAACCAAAAAGTAAGAGGCGTAGCGCTTGCATATTTCAGAAACGCAATTAAAAAAATAGGAATAAACCCAAAGAAAAATGAAGATGAACCTACAAAGATATTCAGGGCTAAGGTTATAACAAGCCTAGGCTTGCTTGAAGATGCTGAGATAAAAGATTTTGCAAAAAGAAATTTTGAAAATGCGTTAAATGACAAGGTAGATCCAAACATAAGAAACCCTATATTCTTTGTTTCTGCATGGAATGGTAATAAAGAGGTGTTTGAAAAAATAAAAGAGGCTTACTTGAAAGAAACGCTTCCAGAAAAGAAAATATATCTTCTTGTATCTCTCGGTATGTTTAGAGACAAGCAAATCTGCCAAAATGCGCTAGCTTTTACCTTATCAAAGGATGTTAAGCTGCAGGACTCATTTTACATACCAAATCAGCTTTCTTCGAATCCTTCTGGAAAGGACTTATTGCTGCCTTGGCTTAAGGAGAATTGGCTTTGGCTAAAAAAGAGACTTAGTGCAGGAACACACATGCTGCCAAGGTATGTAGGCACTCTTTCAACACAGAGAGGCTACGACAAGCTTAAAGAAATAAAAGAATTCTTTACAAGCAAAAAGAACTACACGCCAGCAATAAAGAAAGAGCTTAGGGAAACGCTTGAGCGTATAGAGATAAATACACTCTTCGCAGAGTGGCTAGGAAATGATTCTTGATATTCTAGCGAGCCTATGACCCTTTGCCTTAAGCTCTATCTCATAAAACATGCCAAAAGAGAGCCTGCACACGCTAAACTTTCTATCCTCAAGCCTCTTTGAAAGCTCGTTAAGCATTGCTACTGCATCTTCTGGCTTAGCTAAATCTGCAAACAAATGAGCAAATGGGTTTAATATTAGCGTATTAACCTTTAGCTGTGAAGCTATTGTTTGTATTTCATTTACAGCTTTATCTATTATCTCCACCCTTTTCTCAACATCGCCTTTCTCAAAACTTATAAATAGAAGCAAGGCTTCGCCGCATTCTACAGGCTTAGCCTCTTCAACAAGGCTTGAACGCCCATGCTCTGTTGGAAATGCCTTGAAGTAGTCAACATGCCAAGCCATGAATCTCATAACACAACACCTTTGGCAAAGAGCCTTGGCTGCTTCTGCCTTATAAGGAAGAATTCATCTCCCTTCTCAAACGGTAAAGGCTTGTCCAGCTTTAGCTCAACATTATTGCCTTCTATCTTTTCAACGAAACAAGAAGTAAATGAGAAATTAATAGCAAGCCCGTAGCTACTTCCTTCTTTGAGCTCGCCCTCTACTATGCCAGATACCTTTAACTTTGCTGAAATTCTATCTTTTGGAGTTATTGCACTGCTTGCAAATATTTCACCTTTCTCTATCTCATCTGCTTCTATTCCTTTTATCGCCAAGCCAACTCTTGTATAAAGTGGTGCGAGCTCAATATCTTTATCCTGGCTTTGTATTGATCTGATAAAAGCCTGCTTGCCACTTGATGCATAAAGGGTATCATGCACAGCCACACTACCTTTGCTAACTATACCAAGCACTACGCTACCAACACCCTTTACAACAAATGCCTTGTCTAGATCAACACGCTTTTCTTTGCTATCTATGAGCTCTTGCTTGGGCCTAAAATCAACAATCTTATCTAGAAGCTCTTCCTTGCCATATATCTCATAAGCAGCTATTCCGGCGCTCTTTGCAAGGTTGCCAATCTCATTATCGTTTGTAAATATAACACGCTTCTCTAAAAGGCCAGCAGCAACAAGCACTTCACCAAAATACCTATCTATGCTAGCTGTACTTATAACTATTTGGCTAGACATAAGCATAGATTGAGCAAGCCCATATGGTTTATCATCTATGCTTGAAGGTGCAAGTGCAACCACCACATTCTCGCCATAGAGCCTGTTGTAGAAAGTTATACTGTTTTCAGACCCTTTCTTACCTATAAAGCTTGCTAGCTCCTTGTCAAGAGGTACTGCAATTACGAAGTGCATGATATTATTTTGGAACAAACTTATAAAAATTGCAACGAAGTACAAGGAAGTATTTTAAAAATATATTACATATTATGGAATTGATTGCATGGAAGAAGTGATATTAGTAGATGAAAGCGACAATCAAGTAGGCACAATGGAGAAGCTGCAAGCACATATGAATGGTGGCAAGCTCCACAGGGCAATTTCTATATTTGTTTTCAACAAAAAAGGGGAGCTAATGCTGCAAAAGCGAGCTATGACAAAATACCATAGCAAAGGGAAATGGAGCAATACTGTTTGTTCGCATCCTAGGCCAAATGAGAAGCTTGAGGATGCTGCACATAGAAGGATCAAGGAGGAGATGGGCTTTGATTGCCCGCTTAAAGAGGAATTTAGCTTTATATACAAGGCTGATGTTGGCGAAGGGCTTACAGAATATGAATTTGACCATGTCTTCTTTGGCACATATGATGGCAAGCCAAAGATAAACAGAGAAGAAGCTGATGACTGGAAGTGGGCGAGCTTAGAAGAGATAGCCAAGGACATGAAAGAAAACCCAGAAAAGTACACGCCCTGGTTTAGGATAATTTTCAACAGAGTAGTGGAAAGAGTAAATAAGAAAAAATAGCTGTTATTTTTCGACTTCTGCTATTTTTTTAGCGATTTTGATAAATTCATCCATTATTTCTTTGTTCTCCAATACAGGCACTTTTCCTTCATCAGATAATTTTGAAATAAGAACGTTTTCTTTTATTGTTCCAAGAAGCTCACAGCCAAGAGCTTCCGCAACCTCTTTTCCGCCCTTTGCAACACCATCTGACATATTTTCCACTACGCCAAGCAACGCTATGTTGAACTTTTTTATCATTGTGCCTGATCTAATCGTGTTCACCGCTGCGATATGCTGTGGCGTTGTTACAAGAACAAAACCTGTAAGATTAAGAAGCTGCATAATAGATATTGGCGCATCACTTGTACCTGGAGGCAAATCAATAATAAGAAAATCTAGTTCACCCCATTCTGTATTTCTCAAAAAATCTCCAACCATCTTTGCTATTAAAGGACCTCGCCACACTATCGGTTTTGAAGTATCATCTGTAAGCATTGCTGTTGACAATACTTTAACACCATTATGTTCGAATGGTTTGAATGGATATTCGTATATTCTATGATTAATGCCAAGGAAGAAGGTCACATTAGGACAATCAATATCTGCATCAAGCAAGCCTACCTTAAAGCCCATCGTACTAAGAGTATATGCTAGATTTATTGAGACTGTTGTTTTTCCTACACCGCCTTTTGCACTGTATACGCCGATCCTGTGCTTTACCTTTAACATCTTGTCTTCTACATCGTGCTTCTCCCTTATCACATTAAAAAGAGATGGATGCACCTTTACCTCTTTATTTTTAACGACATCCTCCGGCTTGTAGCTTTCTATAAAAACACCCCTTTGAACTTTAATTTGAATCTTATTAATTCTTTATTTTATGTTTATATAATGATATCATTTTTTACAGCGCTTTTTAAAGTATAAATGCCTATGCAAATCACCAAAAAGGATAATATAAAAATGTTATCTACGGTATTTAAATCTAAATCTAAAATAATAGTTGGTTATATGGCTATACTTGGAATACACGATGCACATGATGCGGGCGCTGGTATTGTAAGAGAGGATGTGGTTTTAGGGGCGGTAAATGAAGAGAGATTTACAAGAAAGAAAAATGATGTTGGCTTTCCTGAAAATTCTATAAGATACCTCATCAATTCACTAAAAGATGAAGAGATAGAAAAAATCGCTGTAGCATGGTATGGGGGAAGTGCTTTATTTGCAAGAATATGGCCTGAGCTTGAGGTTAAAAGAAGGAAGCTTTGGAGAAAAGAAATAGAAAAGCCTTCAAGGCTAAGCATGCATGCTAGGAACGCTGTTTTCAGGCTTGTCCAAAACCAAAATCCAAAATGGCTCTGGAAGTGGCTTGGTACTAATATAGGCTCTTATATTATTGCTAAAAGGCTTAAAAGGCTTGGGCTAGAAAAGAAGATTGAATTTGTTGAACACCATCTTGCCCATGCTTCTTCTGCATACTATGCTTCTGGCTTCAAAGAAGCCCTTGTGATAACTCTTGATGGGGCTGGCGATGGCCTTAGCGGAACAGTTTCTATAGGAGACAATGGTGAATTAAAAAGAATAAATCAGTTCAAAGCAAGTGCGAGCATAGGCATACTCTATGGTGCTGCCACAATTGCTTTGGATATGAGATATAGCGAGGATGAGGGCAAGCTTATGAGCCTTGCCGCATATTCTTATCCATCAGAAGTTCCGGAGCTTAAGGAGATAGTGTATTACGATGAAAAGAGCAAGCAACTTGTGAGCAGAAGCGGGATAAAATTTGAATACTTGCTTGCTGAATATATGAAAGACCATATATTATGGAAATATAATAGAGAGGCTTTTGCATATGGTGTACAGAAGTATGTTGAAGAGCAGGTGCTGAAGATAGTAAAGCAGTACATTGAAGAAACAGGTATAAGAAATGTTGCTGTTGCTGGGGGCTTTTTCTCAAACATAATAACAAATATGCTGATAAATGAGCTTCCTGAAGTTAAGGACTTTTTTGTCTTTCCACATATGGGTGATGGGGGCTTAGCACTCGGTGCTGCCTATTATATAGACTTCAAGGAGCATGGTAAGTTTAACAAAAAACAGATAGACAACCTATACTACGGACCTGAATATACAAACAGTGAGATAGAAGAGGTGCTCAAGAAGTATGCAAAAGAGAAAAAGATAAAATATGAGGAAAGAAAGGATATCGTAAAATACACAGCCGAACGTGTTGCAAAGAAGAATGATATTGTATTGTGGTTCCAAGGAAGAATGGAATACGGCCCAAGGGCTCTAGGAAATAGAAGTGTTGTTGCTTTGGCGAATGATCCGGAAAACAGAAATAAGCTAAACATAATAATTAAGAGAAGACCATATTACCAGCCTTTTGCAAGCACAATCTTAGAAGAAGATGCTGAAGAACTTCTTAGCCCTTATGTAAGGCCAAATAGGTTTATGACTGTAGGCTATAATGTGAAAAAGGAGCATTGGAATGACCTTGTCGCAGCTTCGCACATAGATGGTACAACAAGGCCACAGATACTTGGAAATGAGAACAAGAGGTTCAGAGAACTTATAAAAGAGATAAAGAAAGAAACGGGCATAGGGGCTATTGTAAACACAAGCTTTAACAAGCACGGCGTGCCAATAGTCATGGATCCAGATTACGCTATATGGACTCTTCTCAACACGGGCTCACAATACTTGGCGATAGGAGATTTCTTCGTAGAAAAAGTGAATAAGGGCTAGCGGCTTACAAATGTAATATTAGTTATGCCAAAGTTAAACCCGTTTGATTGTGTTGTTGCGTTTGGTGTTAAAAGTATAAGCATGTTAAGCCCTGGCTGAAGGCTAAAGCTAATAGAGTAATTCTCTGGATAAGGTGTAAGGCTTATTCTCTTTATCAGATTGTCTGCTGAGTTTAAGTAAATACCCATGTTTGAACTGCCACCATAGTACATCGCTGTAAAATTCATAACGACGTTTGTGCTATTCGCTGGCGCGTATATTCCTATACCTCTTGCATTGCTGCCCCACCACATGCTTGAGAATGTCGCATTGCAGAAAACAGATGTGCAAATGCTATAGCCAGGAACCCATGAACCTACAGTATATGCCACAATATGCTTGCCAACATTATTTGTTATAGCGTTGCTTGTAGCAAAGATTATTGTAGTATTTGATTGGTAAACCGGAGTACCAAACACACTATAGAGATAGCTCGCAAGCTGGAGAAGGTCTGTATAGTTATATGCCTGCCTTATAATACCAATGAACCCAACATTAAGGCTTGCCAGCATAAAGAGGTTAAGCTGCGTATAGTTTTCGATTATTGGATAAGGGAAAGCAAGCCTGCCAGTATTACTTAGATAATCTGCTTCTACAACTATTGGTATCTGCTCAGCAACGCTTAGCTGTGTTTGGTTCATTCTTGTTGCATATCCGCCAATAAGCGGCTTCTGAAATGCTGTTTGGTAATATAACTCAACTCCCATATATCTCTCTGGAGCTGTGCTAGTGTAGTTTGGCAGTGCGGGCAATATAAGCACTGAGAAATTGCCAGGTATATGCTTTATATAATAATAAGCTTTGGGAATAATTGCAGGCGTTACCTGTGGCACAAAATATGCCCAGTATTCTATTAATATAAAAATAGCGAATATGCCAAACAAAATTTCTTTGCTGTTGCCGCTAATCTTTTCTGATATAAATTTGAAACCAAATGCGGCAAGAACAGCCAACGCAAGCACAGTAGCAAAGTCAAATCTACCAGGCTCTCTAAATACATTAAGCAATGGTATATGGTGATATAGCAAATATAACCCCGGCAAAAGACCAGAAGTAGTTGTCGGAAAACCGCTCCACCTTATATATGGGCCTAGAGAGAGCCATATAAAGAATATTGCTAAAAATAGCCATGGCCCTATTTTTGCTAGCTCTTTTTTCTTATATGCAAAGTAAATAGAAGCCAGTACAAGGAACAAAATGCTGTAGCCAATATAAGCAACGCTTTCAGCTAGATCTACAACTGATTGTTGATAAAAGGTAGTATAACCATTTAAAGAGCCGAATATCGGGTTTATATATGGAGGCAAAAAGAGTGAAGAGATTGTATCACTATATAGAATATTATAAGGTATTGAGCCTTGCGTGTTAACATATGAGAGCACACCACTCTCAATGCCTTGTATCATTGGTATAAAACCTGGTGAACCAAGCACAAATGAGACTATAATAAAGAGCGTAAAAAGGTATGCGAACTTTCTGCTCAATATATTCTTCCTTTCATTTTTATCAAAAAGAAGATAGTAGACTAAAATAAAGAATGCAACAAGCGCAAGAAGTATTCCTTGTTCAACATCACCTATAAATACCGAAAAAACAAAAGAAATGGAAGTATAGAAAGCATATTTTATCTTTCTCTCCTTTATCATGAGAAGAAAGAAAAGAACAAATAGGGGTATAAATTCAATATTGGTCCACTGCAGATGGCCTAAGCTTTGTATTATGTGCTCAGGGCTAAAGGCAAAGATTAGCCCAGCAAGAAATGAACCTGGAATATTTCCTGTAAGGTATTTTGCCAGTATATATGTAAATAGGCCTGATAAAACTATGCCGATTATTATTGCTGTGTTCATGGCAAATGGCAGGCTTATGAGTTGCAAAGGATATGTCAATATGCCTAAGAGCGGAGCCATTGTTTGCGTTACCAAATTAGCTCCAACTGGGTAGAAGATTAAATTTGTAAAATAAGGTGTTGTATGCAGATGAAATATTGCGTAGTTCACCCACCAGAGATCCCACATGCCTTGGTAGGTATCACCGCCATAACCAAATGTAGAGGTTGCAAAATTTGCAATCAGCTGAGGAAACATGATAGCTGCTACCAGCGCATAGGCAAGAAATACTAATGCATATTCTCTAAGTTTTCTATTACCAATTGATAGCATCTGAAACCCCCATTCTGCATAAGAATAAAAATTATAAGAATGTTATATATAAATACCTAACTAGCGATGAAGCTATGAAATCCAAAAAACCAAACATCTTAATTATTATATTAGATTCGCTTAGGCTTGATGCTTTCAAAAGGCTAGATGAAAAAGACTTATTCAAAGAGTTTAAAAGAATAGAAGAATGCATTGCTCCTGCTCCTTGGACACTACCTTCACATGCTTCTTTATTTACAGGTATGTATCCTAGCGAGCATGGAGCGCATGAAACCAAAGATATTAAATCGCTAGACATAGAAAGAATAAAGCTGAGGAAAGAAACCTTTATAAGTGAGCTAGGTAGGCTTGGCTATCATACCTATGCAATCTCAGCAAACCCCTATGTGCACCCAATATACGGCTTTAGCGAATTTGATACTTTTATTGAAGAAACCTACTTTACAGATGTTTTTGGAAGTGTTTTTGAAATACCAAAAAGTGCAAAGGAGGTAGCTGCAAAATATAGGAATATTTATGGAAATAATCCTATAAAGATTGCAAGCTCTCTTATAAAAGAAGACCCAGCACTTGCCGCTGCCTTGATAGAAGGCATACTATTCCTAACGCCTATAAATATAGCAAAGAAGTTTAAGGCAAAGTTCATAGAAGGTTGGCCACTTGAGAAAGGTGGCAAAAAAATAGTTGAAAAGGTTAAAGGGCTAAAGCTCAAAGAGCCGTTCTTTTTGTTCATAAACATGATGGAACCGCACGATCCATATATTGGCGTTAAGAAAGATGTAGACTGGTCAACCTCATTCATGAAAAAGAAGCCAGAAAAGAGGGCTGTAGAATTATGGAAGAGGCTTTATTACAAGGCATCAGCTAAAGCACTTATATATGCAAACCAAGTGGTAAACAATTTGGCTGAGAGGTTTGGTGATAATCAGATAAGCATAGTTACTTCAGACCATGGACAAGAATTCAATGAGCATGGCTTTATAGGGCACGGAGTAATGCTCCACGATGAAATTGTTAAGGTTCCTTTTCTGCTTAGAACGCCAGATTCATTTAATACCGAGAGATATGGCAGGTATATTTCGCTTGTAAATGTAAGGAGTTTTATAGAGGAAGCCTTGTCGGGCAATAAAGATGCTGTAAAGAGACTTTATTCAGGCAGAATATACGCTGAGAGCTTCGGTATACCTGCAAATATGAGTATAATGAAAGGCATAGATAAAGCGAAGATAGAAAGAAATGAAAAATATAGAGTAAGGGTATTTCAATAGCTCTATTCCACTATGCCTATGCCACCAAACTTATTTTCTATGTAAAAGCTGAACCTACCCATACTCTTCAACACGCTATATCTTTCGAATGCGATATCTGATTCTAGTTCTAGCTCCAAAATTCCTGCATGCAATGGTTCTATCAATCCCTTTTTGCTTAAAGCACCTGTTGTAGCATCTATTTGCTTAATTATGTTAAGCTTATTGCATTTTACCTCATTTCCTAGAATTTTTATGGTTATTTTAGAGCTTGGCGTAAGCTTAGCTGTGGTAAAGATAAGCGCATTTAGTTTATTAGCTACTATTGGCTCTTCACCTTTCTTGGCAATAACAAGACCACGTGGATTCTCTATCTCTTTATCAATCTCAATTGCCACACTAGAGCCTTCGCCTGCTTTAGCTACTGCCTTTCCTTTTAAAATAATCTTTTTTGCATTTCTTTCTATATTGCCGGGAAAGAGCATTATTTTACCTTTCTCAATCTTACCGCTTAGTACCTTTGCGCTTATTAGCTTTTTATTATCGTTATCTATGAATCCCTGTACCACTGCTCTTAACTTATTAAATCTATTTTCATCCTTTTTGTCTGCGCCTTTGATCAGTCTATAAAGCTCTTCCAAAAGAGGCATGCCTTTATACCACTTCATGTTAGCTGGGCGCCTTATTATGTTTTCTCCTTTGTATGCAGAGATAGGCACATATCTAACCTCTCCGCCAAATTTAATATTAGATAAAAATCTGCCAATTGATTCTGCTATTTTATTGTAAATATTTTCATCATAATTTACAGTATCCATCTTGTTTACTGCAACGATAAGGTTTTCTATGCCAAGCATCTTTGCAACAAAGACGTGCCTTTTTGTCTGTTTTCTTATTCCTTCTCCAGGCTTAGCAGAGACAAGAAGTATAGCTGTTTCTGCAAAGGAAGCGCCGCTCATCATGTTCTTGATAAGTTCTTCGTGCCCAGGAACATCTATAAATTCGAATGCTAGGTCTTTGTATTTCGCTTCGGCCCTTGTAGAATCAATTGTGAGCCCGCCTTCGCGCTCTTCCTCCAAGCTATCCAATATAAATGCGGGTTCAAAAGGCTTACCGAGCTTTTCGCTATATTTCTTAGCCTCTTCTATCCTTGTATTGCTAACAGAATTTGTAAGCATAAGAATGCTGCCAATTAGAGTCGACTTGCCGTGGTCTTTATGGCCTAGCATTGTAACGTTCTCGACAAGCATAGATTCACCTACATGTAGCCAAGTGCCCTAAGCTTTTGCATTACATACTCTTTCTCTTTGTCCTGCTCTCTGCCTGATCTTTCCTCAACAGTAGTTGTTTTAAGCTCCTTTATAATATCATCTACATTCTTTGCATTCGATTTTAGAGGCACAGTGCAATGCGTGCAGCCAAGGCTTCTGTACCTAAACCCATTTCTAGAAAAATATAATGGATTTACAGGTATGTGCTCTTTCTTTATGTAGTTCCATATGTCTATCTCATTCCAATCTAGCAGAGGGTGTATCCTGACATGCCCTTCATTCTCTATCTTTGAAGAGTAGTCATCCCAAAGTTCTGCAGGTTGGTCTTTATAGTTCCACTTGAAGTTTTTATCCCTAGGGCTAAAGACCCTTTCCTTTGCCCTAACACCATGCTCGTCCCTTCTTATAGATACAATTAGTGCATCAAACTTATACTGCTTCATCACCTTCTTGAGTGCCTCTGTCTTGTTTGCGCCACAACAACTAAAGCCTGATATTTCTGGTTTTATCTCGCTCTTTGCTACTATTAAGTTAAGTTTCCACTTCCTTGTAAGCTCATCCCTAAACTTATAAGTTTCTGGGAAGTCTATCCCATTATCTATATGAATAACAGGAAAAGGAACCTTGCCAAGAAATGCCTTCCTTGCAAGCGCTAGCATTGTTGTGGAATCTTTTCCCATGCTCCACAAGGCAGCTATATTCTTGAACTTCGAACGTGCTTCTCTGAGTATAAATATACTCCTTTCTTCAAGCTCTTTTAGATTTTGTTCTATCATTCTATCACCATTTGTTTATATTGAGCAAACCCTTCAGGTATATGGTAGCGCCTTCTACCTTCTTTCCTTTACCTCTCTTAAAAATCGGCACTTTTGTCACAAGCTTGCCCTTCGCATCAAACAGCTCTGCATAAGATCTGGTTAAATCTTCTGCATTCTTTAGTGATACATAAACTATTCTGTAGTATTTAATGCCTGATTTCTTAAGGGCTTTTGCAAATTTCTCCCAGTTTGTTTCGTTTGGCTCTTTTTGGAGCATATCTGCTATCTTAATTATTTCATCATTCTTCATTTTCTCACCTCATATATAACCAAGCGCCTTTAGCTTTCTTGTAAGCTCATCTCCTGGCTTTGCCTTGCCCTGCTTTTCTTCTTCTATCCTAGCGACTGTCTCCCTAAGTATATATGTTGCATAATCAGAGACAGAAGAGAATCCGGTCTTCTCTATTACCTTTTCTATCCTTTCGAAGAGTGGCGTTGGTATAGTTATAGTTGTATACTTCCTCTTAGCACCTTTTTGCGTATCTTTCTTCATATTCTCACATCATATAGTTTAATGTTACAACATTAAAATATAAAAAGCTTTCTAATCTGCTTTTGGAAGGATAGCCATAAAAACAAAATTTAAGGAAAAAGAAATTTATGAACAGAAAAATGAATGAGTAAGGATTAAATACTTTGTATTGCACAATATTATTGATAAATTTGAAACGGGCAAGCTGATTGTATGAGTAGCAGGGGAATTACCAACAAATATGAATTGCTCGTTAATGATGTAAGAAAGGTATCGAAAAAGCGCGAGATAGAAAATGAAGAGGACAAGAAGATAAAAGATATGGCAGCGCTAATAGCATCGCTCTCATCAAGCCACTCCTGGAAAACCTACAAATACTTGCATGATGGCGGAGAACTTGACAAGGATGCAATCATTATGGAAGCTAATACAGCATTCTCAGAAGGATGGAAGAACATAACAGAGGCAGACGTGGAAGAGGTAGTAAACTCCAATATGGATGACTATCTTGTCTCGATGTGGCTCTTCTATGCGGTAGAAAAAGATAAAAGGGACTACTTCAAGAACCTTTTGCAAGAGATGAAGAAAGAACTTGCAGACGGTATAGAGCCTATAGAGAAGAAGGAAGAGTGAAAAAGCACATGCCACTTATTGGGCATGTGGCGCAACTTGGATAGCGCGCCTGGCTTCGGACCAGGTGGTTGCGGGTTCAAATCCCGTCATGCCCGCAGTAAAAATAAGTAATATAATTCTTACCTTCATAAATATAAGAGAGATGAAATGGGGCAATTTCCAATAGGAGTGGGAATAACAGAGCTTAGGGGAGTGCTAGAGATCATAAAGGAAAACGGAGGTGCATTAAGCTTAGCCAAGCTTGCAGATGAAAGCGAAGAAGAAATAGACAAGCTACTCCCACTTTTAGATGCTGGTGAGCTCCTTGGATTGTGTGAGGTAAAGAACGGTATAGCGAGGCTTACTGAAGAAGGAAAAAAGCTAAAGCTGAGCAATATTGCCAGTATGCTATCAAAAAAGCTCAAAGGGATTGAACCTTTCAATAGCGTTATTGATATTCTAAGCAAAAAAAGCCTGAGTACTGCAGAGATAGCAGAAGAGTTGAAAAGCAGAGATATAATACTAAATGCTGATGATACAACTAATGTTGAAATCCTTAGGAACCTTTTGATCAAGTGGGGGGTTAGAACAAAGCTCCTCGCATATAATAAAGACTCAGACTCATGGAGCATAGGCAAAAATTAGCTACTCAGTAAGAACCTTGTATATGTGGTCTACTTCTCGCACAAAGCCCTTGCTGCGCTTATTTCTTGGATATTTTAGCTCTATTCTTTTAATCTCTTTAACATGTGAAGGCCTTTCAGATAATATCACAACCTTGTTTGAGAGTTCTACAGCTTCTTCAACATTATGTGTAACCATTATGACAAGGCTTACAGGAATATCTGGGCTTCTCAGCATATTTATCACATCACTCCTTAATGCCTCAGCTGTAAGCTCATCCAAAGAGCTGAAAGGCTCATCCATAAGAAGCACCTTTGGATCAGAGATAATTGCTCTGGCTAATCCAACGCGTTGCTTCATGCCACCGCTTAGCATATTGGGATATGCTTTTTCAAAACCATCTAAGCCCATCTTCTTAAACAAAAGCTTCGCTTTCCTTTCCTTCTCTTCCTCGCTAATATCAAAGAGTGAAAGGCCGAGCTTTACATTTTCTATGTTTGTAAGCCATGGGAGTAGTGCAAAATCCTGAAACACAAATGAAATATCTCTGTTTGGTTTATCTACCCTCATGCCATTATATAAGACCTCTCCACGCAAAGGCTTTATAAGGCCAGCAATAATCCTGAGCAGCGTACTCTTTCCACAACCAGATGGACCTATTATAGACACAAACTCATTCTTCATAGCTGTGAATGTTATATTTTCTATTACATGCACAGGCCCTATAGAATAACCTATGTTTTCAACATCAAGAAGGTCCAAACAAACACCTATTTGTAAATATCCTCAATTCTATTAAATAATCTTTTCCATATAAGCCTATTTATTATAATTATCATTATTGTAAAGTTTAGAAGTGCAAGAAGCATAAGAACCATGTTGCCATTATCAAGTGATAGATCTAGGAGCTTTCCTATACCGATTGAGACAGATGTTAAGACAGCTCCGTTCTCAATTCCAGATGAGGTAAAGTACTCAGCCACTATGCTTGCATTCCATTCTGCGGCTATGCCAGTAACAGCACCTGTTATTAGCCCAGGGATTATCGCATAGAGGTATATCTTTTTCCATGCTTGCAAGCCTTTTATACCAAATAGTTTCTTTACCTCATATATGCTTTGTGGAATATACGCCTTTTGCGAGAGCATGCTGAAGATGACATACCATATTCCGCTAAGAAGATAAACAGAGAATGCAACAGCTTCGCTATGGAAAGGCATTTTGATAAACAATGAGACTATTAAAGGTAGCATTATTGTAGCAGGTATTGATGCTATTATTTGAAATAAAAGTACATAAGCGCTTAGCCTCTTTGAGAAGAAGATAAGATAAACACTGAGAGGCACTGAGATTAACAGTATTATGACAAATGCAAACCACACCCTTGCAAATGATGCAAGAAGCGCTACAAGAATGCTTAGCTCATATGAAAATAAGGTTTTATTTGAAACAATAGCCGCTACAAATAAAATCGCAAGCGCTGCATAAATAAGATTTGCATATCCTCTTCTCTTTGGCTTTATACTCACTTCATTGCTCAATGAATAGGTATCACGCTTTTTGCCAAGTGCAAAGTTTATAGGTATATTTATTTTTGGAATTTTTAATTTCAACCTTGACTTTATGAGATGCACAAAATGAATTGCACGCGTTTCTTGTATATTGCTCATATTGTGTTTGTTAAAGTACTTTTCTAAAGGGGCGAAGAATAATAGCCTTGTTAATATTACAAATACAATGAAGATCAATATTCCCACAATATATTCCCTAAAATTACCGCTCAGTGCTAGTTGAGTTAGTGCAACCCCAATGCCATGCTTTACCATATATGTCTTGCTTGATGTAGAGAAGATCTCGCTTGTAACTAGGTAGAATAGGCCTATAGCCCACGATAAGGTTGACTGGCCCATCACCTTTGGCATGCTTGCTGGTATATATATCTTAGAAAGCTTTTCCTTAAGACCCATACCATACATAGCTGTAAGCTCAATAAACTCATGCGGCAGCTCCTTTATCGATTCGTAAACCCCGAAAATTATGTTCCATAACATGCTCGTTATAATTAAGAATATTACCGCCGCATTTATTCCTATATATCCAGGAATTGCAGCAACTATAATGTATATTACAAAAGGGAAGAATGCAAGGATAGGAAGTGTCTGGAGTATATCAACTATTGGTATTATAACCTTCTCTGCCCTTCTGCTTGTTGCAGCCCATATACCGATGCCAAGCCCAAGAAGGATAGAAAGAGCTAGAGCTATAAACATTCGCACCCATGAAAAAGAGGTATCGATTAAGAGCTGCAGAACATAATTAAACATATAAAAACTTAATACTAAACAATTTATAAAACTTGATTTTCAGTGCTTATGTAACATTTAACACAGCACAATTTTGAGACAATATATTTATTACAGAGCTGTTCACAACATTGATCTGGTGATAAGCAAGGTAGTCGTAGAGGTTGCCAAATCCACCCATTAGGTTTGTACTGCTATAAGTTGCGAAATAACCACCACATATCTTTAACTGCTTACCTACCATACTCTGATTTGGTGTAATAACCCAGTGCACAAGGAGATAATGATTTGGATCAAGATAAAAGAACTGATGCGGCTCACCTATCTGTTTTATATAATTGTACCATGGACCGTTGCTCTGTACAAGCAGCATACCTGTTTGGTTTGCAAGCTCCACCCCGTAGTAATGGAAGTTTATCACTGGCTCATGGATAGTCTGGTTTAGATAATAAGAGGTTGCTGGGTTTGTATACCACTTGAATTCGCCCTGAAATATTACATTTACACTTACATACTCTCCGGGGTAGGCAGAACTTTTATTTAGCACAATACTTATATTATCTACACGATTTATTATTGTAAAGTTTTCAAGTATGTTATTTACTGGATTTATATAGCCAACACCTGTTAGATTAAAGTAATTGAAATTGGAATAACTTATTGTTGTGGTAGAAATTGTTGTAGTTCGAGTTGTAGTATTTGCTACGCTTATTGGCTCAATGCTCCCGCCAGGCACATAATAAAGCTTTGCGCCGAAAGGCTGCGAAATGCTTAATATTGAAGCATTGTTCATAGGGTAAGGATAGATAGGGTAATATATAAGCTGCCAGTAAGGACAGTACTTAAGAGGATTTGGTGTATAATTAAGGTCAAAATTCTGAACATACTTTGGTATTACTACGAAGCTTCCATTCGGTATCTCCCTGCAGTTTGGAATATTGTCATAAGCAAAAAATCTACTCATGTTTTCAAACTTCATATAAATGGGCAGATTAGAGAAGGAAGAAGAGTAGTAGATCTTTACATAGCTTGGATAGTGCAAAAGATAATTTGCTATCGCAAGCTGGTCGTATCGCTGGTAAGCTAGAGTATTATATGCAAAAACATTTATCTGGAAAGAGGTATATATCAAGAATACAAGCAGGAGCAAAACAGCAATTAGCATGAATGGCTTAGCTTTTTTGTTGAAATTTATAAGCTCTGCAAGACCTATTCCAAATGTAACCACTATAGGTATACCAAGAACAGCGAGAAAACGCTGAAGTCTGTAGACAATTAAGTAGTAGAAAGGATGAAGCGAGATGTGCATTGGGCCATAATTTAGTAACAATAAGCCAAACAAGAATATAAAGAATGGCATGTATATGCTAGTATTCCTCAAAAGGAATAGCTCTACAAAGAGTATAATAAATGGAATAAATGTAAGGTAAAACAGTTTTGGAGGGCATTGCGCGCTTATTATACCGGTTGTGCAAGGAAGTGAGTTTTGTATAGGTACTAGATAATACAAATAAGCCAGCGAGATTCCGCCGATTATCAATACATATAAGAGCTTAGCCCATGCTCTTTTCAGTTTTATTATGGGCAATATAAATATTACAGCAAATAATGCGTAGAAGAAAAAGCCAGAGAAAGAATTTACTATATAGTTGAAAGAAAGTCTATGCCGCAGCAAGTTAAAGAATAGGTTATAGTTAAACATTGTGTTAAGATAAAATCTAGGGTCTATGTTGGTAGATGGTATATATCCCTTAGGACCAACGGTGCTATAGAAATTGTTGTTCACTGTTAATGTTGCCAGTGGATTTCCACAGTTTATATAGTTAAAGAGCATAAGGAGCAAGCCAGCAAAAATCATGCCATAGATTGTAAACAGAAAGATTTTGTCAAGCTTAACCTTTCTTCTGATAAGCTCTATTATAACAAAAAGAACAATCGCAAAATCTACAAGTAATGCTTCTGGAGTTATCAGTATACTCCAAACAAAGAAAGCGCCAGACATGAAGTAATAAAGCCTTGAATTCTTCTCCTTGCCGTAGAGGTAAAAGATAAACACAAGGCCAACAAAGAACATGGAAGGTATGTTGTCGCTAATAGTCGGAGCAAGCATAGCCACATTTGGTATAAAAGCTAGAGACAATGCTGCTATTAGCCCAGCTGTAGAGCTATGAAGCTTTCTACCTATCAAAAAGGCTATTATTATTGAACCTATAAAACTGATTATATCCCAAAGGGAGCTAGTTAGCATACTAACTCCAAACAGAGCGTAAAACAGCGCTATTGGGTAGATTTGAAGAAGCCTTACGCTAAATATATATGGGCTTTCATGAAAAATGCCGGCAAGCACAAAATAAGCCTCGCCGAGATAAGCTGTATCGTCGCCATAAAAAGATGGTCCTCCAAGAAACATAATAGAGTAGACAATTGCGTATATAACGATTATGGAGAGGACAATAATGTCTAATGGAATCTTTTTCTTTTTCTCCTCCGCTAGCACACTCCTTTCTAGTTTTGCCTCCTTTTTAACTATTTTATCTAAGATCCCCATGCATAACACTCAGAATATAAGAATAGAAAGCAAAAAAACTTAAAATATTTCATTCTTTGCGTTTTGCTTCTTTGATTGCGTTCCTTATATAGATTCTGATTCTTTCTTCTAGCTTAGGTGAAATGTATTTTTCTTCTTCAAGCTTTTTTCTAAGCAAAGCATATTTCTCGCGCATTATTTTTGTTAAATCTATTATTGTAAACTCTTCTTCTCTGAACCCATAATTTGACAATGTATCTTTTATCTTTTCCTCGTCAACCTTTTTGTAGTTTATATTCTCATAAGCGCCTATGTATACAGTGCCATAATCAGTAGTTACTTTTATACTCTTACCTGGGCCAATTAAGTTAAACTCCCGCAGAATGCTAAAAATTTCATTCTCCTTCTCATTGCGTTCTTCCCACAATTTAATATAACTCTTTAATAGTCCACTTACGTATTCCAAAGTATAACTCTCATCAGCATATAGATCTATTTTTTCCTGCACAATATTGTTGTGCTTCACATCTTTCACTAGCTTATCAATATCTAAATTTCTTGTATCTATATTTTCCCGTATTTCTATTTGTATTAAGCCCTTTTCTTGCAATTCACTAAGAGCATTTATCGCCTTTTCGTCCTTAACTTTCGCTGCCCTTCTAAGCACACCAAAATAAAGAGTTGTTGGAATCTTCCCATCAAACTCTGAAAGTTTTTTGAAGATATCTTCATTTGCCTGTGCTATAGCTTCTCTAAATTTGTTTAAACTCTCTCTATTATCTACCTTCATTTTTGCGGCTTTAGTTATAGGCGTATCTGAATACATAAACTTTTCCAAGTATACATCATATCCAGGAAGCGAAACTTTTATTGTATTTTGCTCTCCTTCCTTCATGAGATTTGCTTTCTCAAGATTTGAAAATACTTCTCTCTTTATCTTTTGAAGCTCTCCAAGAATTTGTAGGTAATCCATAACAATAGTGCTCACTAAATTAAGTGCTTCATCGCCGTTGTGGATTTTGAAATCATCAAGCGTCTTTTGCATTATGGCCATGAATATATATTACCTATGCTTCTTTAAATTTCTTTCTTAGTTTTTGTTCAAAAAGAAGTTTTTTATTCTTATTTAAGCTAAATAAAGAAATTGTGCGATCGTAGTCTAGCCTGGTAGGACGTAGCCTTGCCAAGGCTATAACCCGGGTTCAAATCCCGGCGGTCGCATATCTTTGCTGGTTTTAAAAGGTAACTACAGAGGAGATAGAAAAGAAGAAGATTATACAATGAGGAAAAGGAAAAAATATAATATACCAGGATTGACTCTTGGAATAGCAATAATCAGGCTTGTAGAAGAAGGGAAAAATAGCAAGAGTTATCCCAAAATATGCGTATTTCAAAATTTTACAAGAGTGAAGATTTTATAACAAAGGGCATTTATACCTTCCCATCATAACCGATTTCCAAATTAGTAGGGTATTATCTAAACTTCTTAGAGAATTATTTAAATTTTTATTTCAACTTTTATTGCATGAGGAAAGTGAAAATGGCGCGGCAGGCTCTAGGATATGCATTATTTTCAGCTATTTTGCTTTCAACTATAGTACTTTTCTATTTCATCTCACCTGGCATATTTATGGAGTTTGATGATCCAGTATATGCCTACTCCACCGCTAAAATACAGGCATTGCAAGTTATAAGCTGGGGTGTTATTGCATATGGCTTTGCGTTCATTACCATGCCTTTTTACATTCTTCTTGGCCATTCTGTATTTGTTACAAAAATTGTTTGTTTATTTTCACTTGCAATTACAATGATAATGCTTTTCCTGATAGGAAAGATGTATGGAAGTGAGCTTGCAGGAATGGTTGCCTCAATTTTATATGCATTCAATCCTCTTACAATGGCCTATGCAATAAGGTATCTGCCAGACCCATTCATAGCAATGTTAGATTCCATAGGCATAGCTTTTGCAGTTTATGGCGCAAAAAATAACAAGTACTGGGCATTTTTGTTGAGTGGGCTATTCTTTGGCTCAGGAATGTTCTTTGGAAACCAGGCAGCAATGAGTATAATAGCATTTCTGCCTTTCGTATCTTTCTTATGGTATAGTTTTGAAAGAAAAACATTAAGTAGAAGAAAGATTAAAGTTATGGCAAAAAGAGGCAGCTTACTTAAAGTTTTAAGCTATTCAATTTCAGGCTTGCTAATAATCGGAGTCCCTTATTTTGGCCTGCAACTTATATTCTATCACAATCCATTTTATAGCGCAAACGGTGCAGCTAGTTTTTATGAATCAAACGAGCCAAACTGCTTTCCTACTTACCTTTATTACCTTTATATTTTGCTTTCACTTAAGAGCGGTGACCTCTCTTGTGTATATTCCAAATCTTTGAGTGGCTTAAATCCATATGCAAATCTAAGTATATTACCTATTTTATTCCTTTTAGCTGCCATATTCCTAATTCTAAAGGAAAAACCAAAGAAGAAAAGTATTATAATGCCATTTATTATATTTTTTATTGTATTCTATCTCTACGTTTCATTTGGCTCAGAATCCATAACACATTATCTACCTTTACAGGATATAAACAGAGTGTTGATGCCTTTAGTATTAACAATGGCGATAGGCAGCGCACTCATTTTAGGCAAAATTAAAAATATACAATTGAAAACGATTGCAGCAATTGGCATTATAATTATATACCTCGCCTTTTCTTATTCACAATATCATAACATTTACTCAATTTACAATTCGCCACCGAATTCAACGGATTGGAATATTACAGAATCTGTTATACATAATTTTGGCTATCTAAATTTAAGTGGATATATATTAGATGAAGATTATACATATATGGGTAGCGGGATACTTTGTATGAGTTTTAATAGACCTCCAGAATTCTGTAATGTGATAATACACACACAAATGCCCAAAATAAACTGCACACAAGGTAATATTTTTTTAGTGTATCTGGGAAATGAACAGAATATATGCCCAAATTCTACAGGGATCTACTATTATAACACCACATATAAATACAACGTTTATATCGGAAAAAAGGAATAGGTATAGCATAATTCAAAAATCTTAAAACATTCAATTCATTTGTTAAATGCATTAAATCTGCTTATCATGGAGCTATCTTTAAAAGTTCTCTACTGTTATTTAAACTATTCAGCTAAAAGCTTCGATCAATAAAAAGTTATACTTGTTAACTACTCTTTGTACATATAAAACTTTGCTTTTTGTCTAACCTAACATAGACATTTATAAAGCTAGCTTTTAGAATCACTTATGTGATTGTATGAACGGTGGTATAACCCATATTATTATAGAAGTGACGTCGCATGTAGTTACCGCAGACGTGATTGCGGAGAGAGAGAAGGTACCAAAGGAAAAGATAGAAAAAGGCCTTTTAATAAAAGAGTTTAGATTTCCAGGCGAATCAGACACTATAATAACATTAGCCGCAAATAATCTGCTCAAATTTGCAGAAAATATTGTAAAAAATGACTTATTATACAAGAAATATAAGGAAAACAGAATAGGAGGCATATATTTTGCTACTGAATCTAGCACAGAGCAGAGCAGGCCTGGTTCTATGGCTGTGCTAGAGCTTGTTGAGCCAATATTATATGAACGTATGGAAAAAGCTCAAGATGGCTCTAGAGAAAAAGAAATATATAGAATGCTGCTTGAGGACTTTAGGTATAGTGATAGCTTCGAGGTTAAGTTTGCATGCACAGCTGATGCAAAAATTATAAGCTTAGCAAATCAGACCATTGGGCCTTACTCTAAGGGCATTGTTGTTATTGGCTCAGATGTAGCTATATATGATTCTAATAAAGCGAAGAACGCAGAACCAACACAAGGTGCTGCGAGCAGTCTAGTTTATATAACAAAGGACCCGCTAATCGCCACAATAGATAAAAGGGCAGTACACTATAATTTACCCGCATATGATTTCTTCAAGCCAGATGAGCACACACCAAGGGTCCCTTCAGGTTACGGATCAGAGGTAGATTATGTAGTTACAATCGGCTCAGCTATAGAGAAGTTCGAAAAAGAATATGGTTTACCATCAGATTACTATATAGTAAGTCATGTGCCATTTCCAAAGGAGGCAATCTATCTTGCTTCGTTCCTTTATACACACTATCTAAGGAAAAATGGCAAAATAGAAAAGCTTGAAAAAGAGATAGGTGAAAAAGAACCATTAGGGGAAGCAAAAAGCGCCATTGAGCTTATAAGAAAGGTTGCTGCTGAGTATAGAAATGACAGCAAAAACATAGATTTGATTAGATATATTGCTAATGATGAAAGAATAAAGCAATTGTGGCAGTTCCATAAGAAAGTAAGAGAAACCGAAGGCTTCAAAGAATTCGTAAAGGATTTGGGTATAGAGTATGCAATAGAGCTACCATCGATTGTGGGAAATTCATATAACAACTCTATTGTTGTTGCAACAGCTAGCCTTCTATTAAATGCGCCTGAACTTAAGCCAATAGTATGGGCTTCTTATGGTAGCGGTTCAGGAACTACTGTAACAGTCTTGCAACCAAAAAAGCTTAGTAAAGAGGAGCTTCAATCGCTTATAGATATAAGCTCGCTAAAGCGCAGAACAGAGCTAAGCTTGGACGAATATACAAATCTACATAATAAGCTCATTGAAGATACCGAATATAAGCGAGGCTTAGAAGCCATAAGAAGAGGAGAAACATTAGTTGATAACGATAAAAAGATACTGGGCGATAAGTTCGATAAGAAAGGCTTTAAATTGCTGGGCATAGGAGAAGATGGCATAGGAAGGTATTCATACAATGGCAAAGAGGTAAAACTAATGCCTATCATCCTGTAATCATGCTAGGCTATAAGTAAATCCACTAGGCTAGACAATAAAGAGCTTTAAAAACTTTAATTCTAAAATAGAATATAGCTGCGATCGTAGTCTAGCCTGGTAGGACTTTGGCCTTCCAAGCCAACGACCCGGGTTCAAATCCCGGCGATCGCATACATGGCTCAGTTATTTCTAAGGAAAGATGGTTTGTGATGATGGCTGGAGATATAATAGAAGAATTTACAGCAAAAGATGGTAGAAAATTTATACTGCGAGTCCCCACTATGAATGATCTAAGTACATATCTTGACTTTATAAATGAATTAGTTAGAGAAGGTGCTGAAATTCAGTTAAACAAGGAGCAAACTTACGAACAAGAGAAAGAATATCTGAAAGAAAAGCTAGAAAAGATCGCTTCTGGAGACGAAATTTGTGTATCTGTTTTTCTAAACGATAAACTGGTTGGCGATGCTGAAATAGTTAGAAATCCAGGAAGAAGTTTTACAACAGGAACGCTTGGGATCTCATTATTAGAAGGATATAGAGATATTGGGCTTGGTACTGAGATAATGAAAATACTTCTTGAAAAAGCAAAAGAAGCAGGATATAGAATGGTAATATTAAATGTTTATGCAGATAATTTAAGAGCGATACATCTCTATGAAAAGTTTGGGTTTGTAAGAGCAGGTACTATCCCAAAGTATGCTTACTTTGAAGGCAAAGGATTTGTAGACTCAATTACGATGTACAAATTCTTGCAAGAATGAATTCGATCTAAAATAAAACAGATAGTAGAGTCCAAATAAAAAAAGCTTATCGAGGAACTATTTTGAAAAGCTCACCCTCTGTCCAGAGATTTGGTCCTGTATCCACTTTATAAGAGGTAATATTAACAAGCGAACAATTGTCGCCAAGCCAAGAAATTAGCGAGGCATTGCTTTGCTCCGCCCCAAAATTGCTAAAGGAATTGATTAGCATTGCTCTGTAATAGCTTGGTGTGCATATTGGACCAACAAAAGAAAAATTTATTCCGTTGAAACCACTGAGGAATTCTAGATACTGTTGATCAAGGCCTTGAAGCGTACTTGACAGGTATACTCTGTTTGTATGGCTATCATTTATTACATGTAGAAGTGCAGAGTATATTGTATTATCGCTCCTTACTCCAAGATTATAGTAGTAAAGTGCGCGATACGTTGAAAGATTAATAGACACTGAGTAAAAAATTATTGCTATTATAATGAAAGATGCTGCCGCTTTGCTTTCCTTCTTAATAGCAATATATAATGCATTTAGTGTGTATGCAGCAAGTATCGCAATGGGTGCTGCTATAATCCCCATATATCTAGATATAACAGAGATCGGCATGTACTGACTTAACGACTTTGTGCCGAAGAAGGTATATAGCATTGGAATCAATATTATCAAAGAAAAAAATATTATTACCTTATTTTTCCTTGCAATACATATAATTGCACCAACAAATGCAAGTATTATAATAGGCCCCATTGGGAATAGCTGTGGGTCTATTTGATGCCATCCTTGTATATGCAGAAGGTAAATAGGGTTTACAGAAATGCTAAGTGCATCTATATTATTAGAAAGAGTTGTTGGGGCCATATTTACAAATGCCGTTGCATATATTTGTAGATTAAAGAGTGGATTTCCTGCAATAAGATAAAAATAAAGCATCATTATTAGCAGCGGTATTATCATTCCAACAAATGCGTATGCAAGCATGCGCTTGTATTTCCTGAACTTTTTATGCGCATATAGATAGGCAAGGCCTATAAGAAATGATGCAATCATTATTGCCCCTGCTGTTTTGACAAGCATTGTTAATGCAATAAAAAATCCAGCAAGAAGCATTGCACGTTCTGACTTCAATTCAATTGCGTCGTATATGTAATAGCATGCTATTGCTACAGTGAGGCCTGTAAATATATCAGGCAATGCCCTTGATGTATAGCCGACAACAAAAGGAGCGATTGCATATAAAAACGATGCGATGCCTCCAAAATAATCATTAAACATCTTTCTGCCAAGAAAGAATATTACTATTATTGTTGCGAAGTATTCAACAAGGCTTGGCAATGCAGCCTGCAAAGGACCATAGCCAAATAGGAGAAATGACAAGGCAATGCTTGCGATTGTAAGCGTTTCAACAGTGAATGGAACGCTATTAGGTCTAAATGTACCTTGGAGCATTTGTTGTGCTGAAAATATGTAGTAGTTGTCATCAAAGTAAACAAATGGCCCAGAGTAGAAGATATAAGAAAGTACAACCGCAGTAAATAATACCAAACCCAATATTATTATTTCTTTTGTATTAGCCATCGCATTCAAAAGTAAAATTAAATATATTTATAGCTTTAGCTTGAAAACTTATATTAGGCGGGGTAGCTCAGGTGGTTAGAGCGCTAGACTCATAGGCAAAGCCTTATGAGTGATGAGCCTTTTTGGCTGTGATCGCTAAGAAATCTAGAGGTCGCGTGTTCGAATCCCGCCCCCGCCAAATTTTATTTAAAGCCATTTTTTTAGAGCACAATAATAAAAACAAAAAACAAAACTGCTCGACTACAAGACAAAGACTTTAAAAAAGGAATAGGAGAAATAAAGCAATAAATTTCAATTTTTATTAGCTGCTATAATCTAACGGATAATTAGGAAATGTGGCGTGCCGTAGCCTTCCTTCTGTTTTAGGTGGCATTCGACTAAGCGGCTAATAGCCTTGCACGCTCACAGCATGCGCATCGGAACGTTTCAACCCCACCACTGCGCTCGTCTTGTCATCGCTTAATGCAGTGAAGGAGTGCGTTTCTGCTCCGAATTAGGCCTTAAGCCATGCATGCTCTGCGTGGGAAGAGCTTCCTCCCTTCGAATGAGGGTTAGCCACCCGCACGCCACAAATATAATAAATCTATTCTGATTTTTATTCTTATCTCATGGCGCTAATCTATTTATCATTCTAGGGAAAGGTATAGCATCTCTTATATGGTCTAGGTTAAGGAGCCACTTGATAACCCTTTCCATACCCATTCCAAAGCCTGCGTGAGGAACAGAACCATAACGTCTAAGATCAAGCCACCACTGGTAATTTTCTAGATTGAACTTTACACCTTTTATCTGTTCAATCTCGTGTATCCTTTCCATCAGCTTATCCATCTGCCACTCTCTTTCTGTGCCTCCTATTATTTCACCATGCCCATGGGGTGCCTGCATGTCTGCGCCAAGCACAACCCTTGGATCCTTCGGATCTACTCTTGCATAGAATGCCTTAAGCTCCTTAGGCCAAGCATATACAAAGATTGGCTTATCCTCATCTTCTGTTAACATTTTTTCTTCAGGCACACCAAAATCATCTCCCCACTTCAGGTTGCCACCCTTGCTATTTATTATCTCTATTGCTTCTTCATATTTTATTCTTTTGAAAGGTGGCTTTATCTTCTTTAGGTCATCAGCATTGACGCCAAGAGCCTTTAGCAAATCTTCGTTCTCAGCAAGCTTATTTGCTATATAGCTCACAAGCCTCTCTTGCAGCTTCATGCTCTTATCGTTGTTGTAATATGCCATTTCTGGTTCAAGATGCCAATACTCTGCCAAGTGCTTTGTAGTTCTAGACTTCTCAGCCCTGTATGATGGAGCAAAAGAATAAACTTTTTCCAAAACAGGAACCATAGCTTCTGCATATAGCTGAGATGATTCTGTAAGATAAGCCTTCTGGTCAAAATATTTTACCTCAAACAGATCCGCACCTGTTTCGCCACCAGCCATTGTTATGAGAGGAGGTGTTATCTCGTAGAAACCTTTGCTGTCAAGAAACTTTCTTGCATATCTGAATATAAGAGAACGAGCCTTCATTATGTTGGTCATTCTTTGACTTCTTAGCCAAAGATGGCGCTTATCCAAAAGAAGCTCTGTGCTCTGGTATTCTGTTATAGGGAAAGGCTCGGCAACATGAACATTCTTAAAGCTGCTTGCCTGCAGTTCAAAGCCTGTTGGGGCCCGCTGATCTTGCTTAACAACACCTTTTACAATAATACTAGACTCTATTGTTGCCTCCTGCGCATCCTTCCATGAATTTGCGTTAACACTATCCTTCTTAACAGCTATTTGCATTATGCCTGTCCTGTCTCTGATGATTACAAAAATTATGCCACCGCTTTCTCTTTTTCTATAAACCCAGCCTCTAAGTGTAACCTCTTTGCCAACTTTCTTTACAGCATCTTCTACATACAAAAAACCACCATTTATTAGTATCATCAAAGGGTTTTAAAAGGCTTTTCTACAAACACAAAATTTAAGACAAATATTTAAAGCTTTAAATAGCAAAATGGATTGTGGTTTAATGCTTGCAATACTTTTACAGGCAGCAGCTAATGTTACAGGTAGCTACACTGTGCCACAACCATATTCGCTTATAATTGCAATTATAATAATAGCGCTTACCCTCTGGCTTGGATATATATTCATAAAGGATATAATAAAAGTAATTTTTGTTCTGATAGCACTTTACTTACTAGCTTCTATAGGCTATAGCTTCTTAACAACAAGCACCCTAAGCCTTAGCGGTATAGCTTCGTTTACAACAAGCATAATAGATTTCTTCAAATATGTGCTAGCCGCACCACATGTTATAAGCAACATAACGCACAATTTAACCAAAACAACCCCAGCCAATGCAATATCAAGCAATGTGATTAATGCTACAAATACAACAAAATAGTGGTTTTTATGGTAGAAAAGGCTGAGATAGGCATTATTGGGGGCTCAGGAATATACGATGCAAGCTTCTTTAAAAATAGCAAAGAGATAACAATGCATACACCCTATGGGGCGCCAAGCGACAGCATAACAATAGGAGAATATAACGGCAAAAGAATTGCGTTTATTCCAAGGCATGGAAGAGGGCATAAGATTCCGCCACACATGGTTAACTACAAGGCAAATATCTTTGCGCTCAAGGAACTTGGTGTGAAAAAAGTTATAGGCATATCTGCTGTTGGTAGCTTGAATTTGAAGCTCAAGCCAGGCGAGCTTATTGTGCCAGACCAGTTCATTGATATGACAAAGAAAAGGGATTACACATTTTACAATGGGCCAAAGGTTGCACATATTTCTATGGCTGACCCTTTCTGCAAGTATATGAACAACATAATAATCAACGAGGCGAAAGAGCTTGGCATAAAGATACACAATGGTGGCACTTATCTATGCATAGAAGGACCGAGATTTTCAACAAGGGCTGAAAGCAAGGTTTTCGCAAATGTATTTAAGGCAGACATAATAGGCATGACCCTTGTTCCTGAAATTAACCTTGCGTGCGAATCTGAGATGTGCTACTCAATGATTGGTATGATAACAGATTACGATGTTTTTGCAGAAATTCCAGTAAGCGCAAATGAAATTAAGGAAAATATGGCTAAAAATATAGAGAACACAAAAAAGCTTCTACTCAATGTTTTAGAAAAAATAGACCCAGAAAATGATAAAGAATGCAGCTGTTGCCACTCGCTCGATAATGCTTTTATGTAGCTATTTTGCAAGCTCAATATCTGATTTCTCTACTGTTTTTCTCTTTGCATGCGCTGCAAGCTTTACAGCCTTCTTTGCTATAGAATAAGCATACCTATTTATAAGCCTTGAAAACTCTGCAACTGCAGAGTCGCTTACTCTAACTGCGCCAGACTCGCGCAGTATCTTCTTTGCTGTAGATTCTGTTATCGCCATGATACCAGTAAATATTAATATATAAAGGCTTAAAATATTATTTGTGGAGATTAGAAAGCTGAGCTATAGAGACTTCAATGGCTTATTTGAGTTGATAAGTGAGATATACGATGAAAATCCCTCTGCAACATGGTTTGTGCAAAAACCGAGCATAGAAGAGGTTGAGGCGCTTCTTGGCTATAAGCTTGCTAAGATAGAGGATAAAGATGCTGTAGACTATGTGGCTTTGGAAAAGGATATTGTTGTGGGAGAGTGCGAGATAATAAAAGATGAATCAAACAACGGCTGGATTGGCATAATAGTTAAGAAGGGCTTTAGAAGAAAGGGGCTAGGTAGCATACTTTTGAAAAAATGCATACAAGCAGCAAGAAGGCTTGGTATAGAAAGCATTTTTGCAGAAGTAGCAGCAACAAACAGTGCTATTGAGTTTTTCAAAAAGAATGGATTCGAGATTAAAAGTTTAGAGGAGAAAGAAGGCAAGAGCATAGTTCTTCTCCAGCTTGTCAAGAAGGGATAGAATAATTGGCTATTAGCCTTCCACCAACTTGTGTTATATAGAATTGCTCACTATAATTTGCTCTATTAGAGGTATACAAAACACGCCAGACATTTGTGTAATTCTTTCCGAATATTGATACATTAGCAAAGAAAGAAGCACTTGCACTCACATTCGAATAGCCAAAGGCTTCAATATATTTTTGCGCTGCTGGAAAAGAGTAAACACGTGCTATTGCAACAGGATAAGAAGCGATAATATAATTTGAGTTATTTAGAAAGCCATATACTATGCAATCGCTTGTATAATTGTTCTCTACCCTATATACAAATCCGAATTTTGGGTAATCAAATGAATAAGCATAAAAGCTCGGGCACGGGCTTGTTGCATTGTATATTACACTCATTATTATGTGCCAGCTTCCCGGATATTGTGAAGGAGAGACATTTGTAATGTTTATTACTGCACCAGGATGTGAATTCTTAATGTCGCTCGTAACAAGAGTTATCGCTTCTGCCTCGCTCACCTGTGTTGCCATACCAAAGTGCACTATAAGGTAGTATAATAATGCAATAATAATTACTATTACAACAACAGCCATTATGCTTTTGGTGAGCAGATCCATAAAAGGTCTCAATAAAACATATAAAAATAAATATATAAAAAACAAACGCTATCTGCCTATACTCACTCTCCTCCCAGACTTCTTTCCCTTTATTGCCTCATCTATCGAATACTTTTTCACAATAAGCGCCTTAAGGTAATCTGTTTTGTTAAAGTTGTTCTCTTTTGCAAGCCTCTCAGCCTGCTTAAACTTATTTGAGTATGCATTGTAGGCTGTGATCGCAGATACCAAAGCATCTCTCTCGTGTAAGTTGGCAACGTTAATGTTTTCTGTCATTTTCTTCTTTCTTTCAACACTTATGTCTGTTTTTGGGAGATAAATTTGTGCACCAAAAACAGCTGCTATTTTCCTTATTGTTTTATCTGAATTTTTCTTGTCAAAGCTTACAATTACAGGTGTGCCTAATTTTCTTATCGTATCGATAAACCATTCTATGCCTGCAAGCTTCCTTGAAGTTAAGCAAACAAGCTTGCCCTGCATATCTAAGCAGGCAAGTGCGGCAGTTTTACCAGGGTCTATACCAACGATTAAATACATTCATTCACTTACAAAGAGTTTCATTTGTAAAACATACACCATTTGCAGCTGTTTGAGGCAAGGTTAGATACTTGCAATTGACAATTACTGCGGGAGTTGCTGTAATGTTGTAGTATTCTGCAAGAAGGGTTTGCCTGTTTATTAGCGTTGTCGAATTTAATATGCATGAGTTAAGTATAGACATGTTAAGCCCAGAGTACTTTGCTATTGTATACAAGGTTTGGTTATTCATGTAGTTGTTTGAATATAAGGCATTAAGGTTTATAACAAAGTTTGAGAAGTTCTTTTGCTCTGAAGCACAAAGTATATATTTGCCGAGTTCCTGGGCATTGAAAACACCATACCTAGAACCGATGAGATCGGTGTATGCACCAAACAAAATCTTAACACTTACATTTACATTACTCCCAAATTCATTCTCAAGCTTTAGTATTTGCTCCAGGCTATATATAGAGCCAGGTGCATAAGGGTCTATAAACCAGAACACCTGTACAGGTGAAGCAATGTTGCATGCGAATTTCCCTGGTACAGCAATAACTCCAGGGTAGACTACCTGATATGACAAAATTTTATTTGGTGAGATTGTTTGTATATAGGAACGAGCAAGCGTCAGATTTTTATCATATATTTCAAAAGAAGCATAGAAAGTTGAATTTGAAATAGGGTTCTTAATAGGAACAACAACATACCATTCTCCTGATGAAGGGCTATATGAAGCATTTATCATGCTAACATTAGAATAAAATGGCAGGTATATGCCAAGAGAGCTGTTCATATTTATGAAGTTGTATGTTGCAAGAACTCTTTCTGTGTAATTTATTATTTCACCTTGTGTGTGCAATGGTTTTATCGAAAGCGAAGCAATCTGATTTGCACAGAAGCTTGAGCATGTTGCGTTTGACACATTGCTGCTTACCAATACCTGCGGCTTAGAATATGAGATGATAGCCATTAACATAACTAATATCGCTACAAGCGCAATAAGTGCTATATGTATATTATCGAGTCCACCAAACTTGCCTATTGGCCTTATTACAATCTCTGGTTCTTTTTCTTTGCTTTTCATTAAATCACTACGGGCCTGACGGGATTTTCATAAAAATATTTTGAACCCGTGACCATCACCTTAGGACGGTGCCGCTCTATCCAAGCTGAGCTACAGGCCCTTAGATATAAATTATGCGTTTACTTTTAAATTCATTTCTAAAACCAAATAAAGCAGAGCTTTTTTATCTTTATATCTTTTCCAAAGGTTTTATGCCAAGAAGATTAAGCATGTTTGCTAGAGCATGCTTAACACCAATTACTATACCAAGCCTAAGCTCTGTAGCATCACTCTTTAGCACAGGCATTGCTTCATAAAACTTGCTGAAAATGGTTGCTAGGTCGAGCAGATAATCTGTTATCACATTTGGCTTAAGCTCCTTGCAGGCTTTTTCAATATACTCTTGCATCTCACCTAGCAATATTACTAAATCAAAATCATAACCTCTAGTCAACTTTGAATAATCCAAACTGTCTGGATCAATCTGTATGCTAGCTTTTTCAATTATTCTTGCAGCACGCGCATGCATATACATGCAGTATGGTCCAGAATTAGCTTCGAAGTTTAGAGCTTTTTCCCATGAGAATACTGTTTTCTTCTCAGGCGAGGTTCTAAGAAAGTCAAATTTTATTGCACCAAGAGCAACCTCCTTTGCTATCTTCTCTTTCTCCTCGTCACTCATATCTTTGCTAATCAAGCTCTTTGCCTTTGATGATACCTCAACAAGCAGATCATCAGCTGTATAGTTTTTGTCTTTGCCTATCCAGCCACCACTTCTGCCATGCAAGCTACCCGCCTCAAGCTCAACCTCGCCGTATGATAAGTGCACAAGATTCTTTGACTTCTCTTCATAGCCTGAGATTGCAAGCAAAGCTTTAAGCATGAGTTGCTCATGTTGCTGAGCCGAGCCTATCACATTTATTACCATATCAGCATTTCCAAAATCCATCTCTTTTCCTTCAGCAGAGGTTGTATAAAGAACCTTGCCATTAGGCTGTATCATAAATTCATCAAACAGAAAGTCACCTTTTATTATGCCAAATTTCCACATATGAAATGCAAGGTCCTTTGCCAGATATGTTGCTGTGCCGTTGCTCCTTATTAGCACCTTCTCATTTTCTTCCAAGCCTTCAAGTTCTTTGAAGATTTTACCAAGCTTTTCTAGATTTGCAACAACACAGTTTGCATACTTGCCAGTTGAAGGTTTCTCAATAGCACCGCTTTCTTCAGCAAGCTTGAGAGCACGCTCGAGGAGTTTAGCCCTAACCACATCACTCTCCCAAATCAATATGTCATGGTAACACCTGTAGCTAAAGGCTGTTTCATACTGTGCCATTACACATTTCTCTGCAAATTCCCTTCCTAGTCTTGCCTCGCTTGTTGAATGATCTTCTATCTTTTTAAGCAGTTCATTTATCTCTTTAGATATATCTCTTTCCTTCATAATATTGTTTACCTTTACATACTCTTCGCCAAGCCACTGGTCAAACTTCTTATCTGGTTTATCGCCAAGGTTTAAATAGCCCCACAAACTTTCTGCAACCTGCAGGCCAAGATCATCGATATAATCTTCCCTCTCAACAGTATACGAGCAAAACTCAAATATGTTTGAAATTGCGTCACCAATTAGAGCATTCTTCAAATGACCAACGTGCCAAGGCTTGTTTGGATTTACGCTAGGATATTCTATTATAACCTTCTTCCCATTTCCTATCTCTGACCTGCCGTAGTTAGACGTGCTTTCAATTATAGTTTTTATTACAAGCTTTGCATAAGCTTTCTCATCGATGAATGCATTTATGTAGCCGTCAAGCTCTTTAAACTCTTTTATAAGTTCTGTCTTCTCTAGATGAGGCATAAGCTTTTGAGCTACAATATGAGGCGAGAGCCTTAGAAGACGGGCAAGCCTAAATGAAATAGAAGAGCTTATGTCGCCAAACTCCTTTTTAGGCCTTGATATACTAGCCCTTATCTCTTCTTCACTCATACTTATGTTGGGGTCGAGCTTATTAATTGCATTTTTTAAAGCTGAGATAAACTCTCTTTTTAGTTTATACGATGGTGAGCTCATTGCAGCACCTTGTCAAACTCGCTCATTATTTTTGGTATTTTATCTATAAGGTCTGAAGCTATTATATGGTTTCCTTTTTCCATAGCCAATACTTCGCCCGCTTTTGAATGAAGATATGCACCTGCAACAGCAGCTTCAAAAAGATTATTCCCCATTGCAGCAAATGCCCCAATAATACCGCTTAGAATATCGCCAGTACCCATTGTAGACAAATTAAGGGCATTAGACCTGTTAATCTTTATTTTTTCACCGTTTGTTATTATTGTGTTGTGCCCTTTTAACAATATGTTAACTCCTTTCTCTTTTGCAACCTTCTTTGCTGCTTCTATTCTATCAAAGATGTTAGAATCTTCATGCCTTAGCTTTAGTCCAGAAAATTGATAGAATTCGCTATCATGAGGCGTTATAAGGAGATTTGTTGTATCTATGCGTTTAGCACCATCAAGCATGCCTGCTATCGCACTTATGGCATCTGCGTCAGCAACCACCCTCTTTCCGTTTGAAAGAGCATAATTTACAATCTTTTGGCACGCATCTTGCGCTTGCTTCTCTTTTGTTATGCCCATACCTATTACAATTGCCTGAGCTTTGTCTATATCTCTCTTGAGCTCATCAGTAAATGAGATATAATCTTCACCAGCTGGTCTTACTATCTGGTTTTGAGAGAGCTTCCTTACAACATCTAAAATAGCGTTTGGAACATATAATACAGCATAGCCGGCGCCAGTTCTTAGCGCAGCTATAGAACTTGCAGAAAGAAGAGTATGAATGGGCGCACCATGATAGGCCTTGCTACCACCAACTATTACAAGCATTCCTCTCTCGCGTTTGCTAGCATATATGCTTATAGGTTTTGAAGCAAGATAAAGGTCACCTGGCCCTGCAAAGAGCTCTGCATCAATAGGTATGCCTATATCTTTTACAATAACATTTCTCAACGCACCCATGCCCTCTTTGATTCTGTGGAATGTTATAATATAATTAGCCCTAACATAAAGCTTGCTCTCCTTGCTAAACCCGCTTGGAACATCTATAGCAACAACCTTTTTTCCAGAATTGTTAATTGCTAGAACAGCCTCTTTATATATGCCCTTAAGCTCACCTCTAAATCCAGTACCAAATATTGCGTCAACTATCAGATCACTTTTCTTAATAATACTATTCACTTCTCCTTTGTCTAAATCAATATAGTGGTGAATTTTTACAAAAGGGCTTTTTGATATAGCATGAAAATTTGATAATGCTGGGCCTTGCTTAATCTCCTCTTTGCCAACAATAATAATCTCTACATTATAATCTCTACTAAGCATCCTTGCTGCAACAAAGCCATCACCACCATTATTTCCAGTACCACAGAAAAAGAGTATGTTCCTTTTTTTAAAGTTTTCCCTTATAAAATTTGCAACAGCTGAACCTGCATTTTCCATAAGCTGTGCTGTGCTAATGCCGATAGAGGAACAGTTTAATTCAATCGCATGCATCTCCTCTGCAGAAATGGGCTTTGCATTTGCAAACACTTTTAGATTTTGCATAATTATTATTCTATGTAAATCAATAAAATCCTTTGCGGTGATTTAATAGCGAAGGTCTACAAACAGAAAAATGGGAAGTACATAGTATATTTGCCATATGATGTAGTTACAGGACTTAACCTAAAAGGAGACGAGGAGCTTGACTTCTTCAAGTTTGGCGAAAGATCTTTTATCATCGCCAAGAAAGAAGACGTTGCTGCTATGCTGAGCAGGGGTATTTCAAAAAACGATGAAGCAAATAAAAATCTAAGCCAAGATGAAATTAACGTGCTTAAGAAGCTTGATACTCTCAGATACAACGAGAGAAGCAAAGAAAAGGTAGAGAGAATACTTAATGATGCGGAGAAGAAAATTTTATATAATCTCATCAAGAAGAAGGTTGTCACGCTCTTCTCTAAAGACAACAACGAAGAGCTCTACAGCATATCAAAAAATGTATACGATAGGTTCTTGCTCAGGAAGAAAAAGCAAACGGAAGAGAAAAACGTAAAAGAAGCTGTAAAGGAGGCTGGCGCTGACAAGAGAATAGGAAGCGAACTGGAAGAGAAATATGGTATAGAAAATGAATATGTAAAGAGGCTTGAGGAAAAGGGCTATATAGTATTGCAGACAGAAGCAGAAGCTGCAAGCCTTTCAATAGCGCTTGAAGAAAGCATAAAGCAAGGAATAGTTCTTGGCACAAGAGCCTTTAACAAAAAATTCTATATTCTGCTTAGACAATTTTTCGAAAAATATGCGCCACAAATAGTCAAAGCGTTGAGTGGCGGCGGAATGAAAGTAGAGGATATTGCTAGAAGGCTCGGCATCGATGAAGAGGCAGCACGCGGAATACTGTACTTGCTAGCAGAAAGCGGAGACGTTAGCGAGAAAAAGAAAGACCTTTTTGTACTAACATGAACAGATTAGTGCGCTAGCAGGAAGTGGTCGAATATCAATACAATTATTGTAAAAAGTACTACAATGATTAACACAAGCTTAGCACCAACCTTTGGCCCTTTCTCTGGTGCATCATAAAAGCTTAGTATTCCAGCCTGTGTCTGTGGAGTGCCTAGTGTTGCCATTGAACCACTAAATTATATTGCTTATTCACCTTTTTATACCTTGCTTAGCCAACAAATATTGGCCTCTTTGAAAGGAGCATCGGCAAAGAATTATCGCCTTTTGGCATACCTTCGCATTTGCTGCTTATTTCTTTTATAAGCTCATCCTTACTCATCTGCTTCCTATCCTTTTGCCCCCTTATTCTAACAGCAAGTTTTCCTGACTCAAGCTCTTTATCACCAACAACACATATGTATGGGATCCAGCTTTGCTCCGCATTTAGAACTTTTTTATCCAAAGTGTTTGAGGTATCGTCTATGTCTACCCTTATTCCATTTGCCTTAAGCTCGTTAGCAATCTCTATGCACTTGCCGACATGCTTATCAGATATTGGGAGAAGCCTTACCTGTATTGGAGAAAGCCAAAGTGGAAGAGATGGAACAATGCCTTTCTTCTCATCCATTGCGGCAAACTCAAGAAGCGCGTATATTACTCGTTCTATAGCACCGCTAGGTGAACAATGCAATAGTATAGGGTATTTCTTCTTGCCGTCTTTGTCAATATATGTCATGCCATATCTTTTGCCATTTTCATGATCTACCTGCACAGTAGAGAGTGCTGTCGCCTTGTCCATTGTATCAATAATATTGAATTCAAACTTAGGGTCAAAGTAGGCATATCTGAAGTTCCACATTTCTATCAATGCTGGTTTTTTAAGCTCATCTCTTACTATGCTCTTTATGAAGTCGCTGTTCTCCTTCCAGAAATCTTCTGTAAACCTTATCGCTGCTTCATACCTATCGCTCTTAATTCCTATGCCATCTAGTATTCTTTGACTAAACCTGAATTGATTTTTGAACTCCTCCTTAGCCTGCTCAAGATCTGCACACATTGTATGCATATCGGGCATTGTAAAAGCCCTTAATCTTTTCAATCCAACAACCTCACCGCTCTTCTCTCTTCTAAAGCTATACCTTGTAAGCTCATAGAACCTGAAAGGAAGCTGCTTGTATGAGATTGTTGCATCATGTATAAGCAAGAACTGGCCGAAGTCTGCTGAGAACCTTAGGAAGAAGTCTTTATCATCTGACCTCACTATATAATGCCTTGCAGGAAACCTGTTAAGATATTCCTTAAGCGCAGGATGGCCATAGTCATACATTATAGGGGTTTCAAGCTCTATGGCACCATATTCTATAACCTTCTTTGTCACATACTGCTCAAGAAGCGATTTTATAAGCCTGCCGTTTGGATAATAGCGCATATTGCCTGCATCTGATCCAGGCTCATAATCGACAAGCTCAAGCTTCCTCATAAGCTTAACATGCGCAGGCAACTGTTGGTAGGCTCTAACCTTGCTCATCTCATAGCTCGCAAACTTCTTTAGGTTTTCATGCCCTTTGAAATCAAACTTCTCAACAGGCGTTAGATTGCCTTTTTCATCAAGTATAAACCATGTAGACTTTACCTTCTCTTCCTGCTTGAGCGCTTCTGAGACCTCTTCTTTCTTCTCCTCCTTCTCCTCTTTTTCCTTTGCTTTGCTTGAAGGAGCACCTTTTTCTTTTTTAGCCAAGCCGTATGCTTTAGACTGCTCTGCAAGCGGGTGCCCTTTTATATCTATAGATAAGCTTTTATTCCAACCAAAAGGTGCAGAGATAAGCTCTATATCGCCAGGCACAGCCTTGCGCATATAATTGAGCACATCAAGCGCCCTCTCGGGCTCTTCCAAATTGTTGCTCAAATGTGCAAAAGGATAGATAACAAGCTTCTTCCTCTTTATCTGCTTCATGAACTTTACAGCTTCATCTATCGCTTCTTTTGCTGTTTCTTCTGTATCACCTTTTTCAATAGAGACAAGCAGAACAAGGGCATCGTCTACACTCTTTTCCTTTTCGCTACTCTTCTCATAAACCTTAGATTCTGGTTCTATTAGTTTAAATTTTATATTGTTCACATCGAGTTGCAAAATCCTCATAAAAACCCCTTAAAAATATTTAAAAAGTATATTTATTAAATTTAGTGTATAATCTAAGTTATTGCTTACTAACCTTTCTATGCTTTTGTGGCCTTATTTTTCTAATAGGCTTCATGTAAAAGTAAAGCATGACAAGCATTATTATTGTAAAGATAAGCGTAGATATTAGCGAAATAAGCTTGTATGAATTTAGCTTCTCTTCCTCTTGGAAGGCTATCTGCTTAGCCTTAAGCGCGTAGCTTACAGCCAGATTTGGAGAAGAGTTGCAGAATTTAGTGGCATTGTTCATATATGCATATGCCTCGCTCAAAGAAGGGTAGAAAATAAGGTAGCCACTCTCATTTACTAGATTTATGTAGTTAGCTGTTTCGTTAATAATGTGCCTTGCCTGCTCAGGTGTATAGCTTGGCTGCTGAACCATTGTCTGCATTAAAATTGGCAGCAAGAGCAAAAAGTATAGCTTGGTTTTTATCATAGAATAAATAAAGAAAAGAAAGAATAAAAGGTTAGAGGTTTACGTCTAAGTTGAGCTCTTTCTTAAGCTCCCTGTACCTGTTTCTTATTGTTACTTCTGTAACTCCTGCCACATCAGCTACCTCTTTCTGTGTTCTCCTCTCGCCTATAAGAGCACCAGCTATATATACCGCTGCAGCCGAAACTCCTGTTGGGCTTCTTCCACTGACAAGCCCTTTCTTCATTGCCTGCTTAAGCAATGCAACCGCTTTTTCCTGCGCTTCACCGCTAAGCTTAAGAGCTGCAACATATCTAGGCACATAGCTTATAGGGTCTGTCAGAGGTATCTTTAGGTTTAGCTCATGTGATATTACCCTATATGCCCTACCTATTTCCTTCTTTGGAACACCAGAGATTTGGGCTATCTCATCTAGCGTTCTTGGCATGCCAGCACTTCTGCACGTTGCATATAATGCTGCGTTAACAACTGTCTCTATAGGTCTTCCCCTTATAAGGTTGTTTTTTACGCACTGCCTGTATAGAAGTGCAGCACTCTCTCTTATATTTTCAGGCAAGCCAAGATAGCTTGCTACTCTGTTAAGCTCTGGCAATGCGATAAGGTAGTTTCTTTCGCTTGAGCTAGCAATGCTTGCACGCTTGTGCCACTTCCTCATTCTGTATAGCTGAGCCTGCCTTTTTGAAGGTAATCTAGCACCGCGAATGTCTCTGTTATACATATCTATTTCAGTGACAAGCCCCTTATTTGGCTTCATGTATTTTATAGGAGCACCGGTTCTTGACCTTGTATTCCTTTGATCTGCATCAAACGCACGCCACTCAGGACCCGTATCTGTTACATTCTCTTCAATTACAAGGCCACAGTTGTTGCAGACAAGCTCACCCCTCTCAGCATCATATACTATATCTGTGCTACCGCAGCTTGGGCATCTGCGTGGCTCTGTTGTTGCCTCGCTAGCATGCTGTGCTTCATAATCGAGAGTAGGTTCGGGCTTGCTTTCTATATTGCTCTCGCTAGCCTGCTTTTCCTGCGCTTTGCTAGCCTTATTTACACTCTTTGCCTTTACGCTTTTACTTTTTGCATTAGATTTAGCCATTTTTACCACCTAAAAGCACCAATTTTTAAAGAAAAATTTTTAAATCTTGCTAAAATAAGCAATAGAATAAGTATGCAATAAGATATTTAAATCTTTCGGTTGCCACCAGCGAAACAGATTGGAGCAAGAAACCAAGAGCTATACAGAGTTTAGATTTATATTCTTTAAGCGCTTAATGTTTAAAAGCTTAAAACAAGATAGATAATTTAGTTTCTGGTGTTTCTGATGTATGATCCAAGTATAGAGGAAAAGCTTGTTGCTGAGTGGGAAAAAGAGGGTTTATACAAGTTTGATATAAACTCTAGCAAACCCATTTATACTATCGATACGCCACCGCCATTTACAAGTGGCGTGCTCCACATGGGCCATGCACTAAGCTACTCTTTCATTGACTTCATAGCAAGATACAAACGCATGAAAGGCTACAATGTCTACTACCCACAGGGCTGGGATACTATGGGCTTTCCAACTGAGAGAGCGGTAGAGAAGAAATATGGCAAGAACCTCACATCAGAGGAATTTATTAAGAAATGCGAAGAAATATCTATACAGAATCTTAATGCGATGAGAAATCAGATGCTTAGACTTGGCTTCTCATTTGACAAGTCATATGAATATATAACGCTTTCAAGCGATTACAAGAAGAGGGTGCAGCTCTCGATCTTACTTATGTATGAAAAGGGCCTTGTTTACAAAGGAACACATGCTGTTTACTGGTGCCCATACTGCCACACTGCTATAGCAAGAGAAGAAACTGAGGAGAGGGAGGAAAAAGGTAAGCTCAACTATATAAACTTCGCTCTTTCAGGTGGAGGGGAGAAGATAACAATAGCCACAACAAGACCAGAGCTTATGCATGCATGCGTTGCCGTTGTGGTAAATCCGAATGATGAGAAGAATAAAAAATATATAGGCAAAAAGGCAGTTGTGCCGATATTCAATAGAGAGGTTGATATAATAGCTGACGAGGATGTTGATATAGAGTTTGGAACAGGGGCGGAGATGGTTTGCACATTCGGAGATAAAGAAGATCTAATAATGTTCCACAGGCACAACCTAAAAGAGATAAAGGCCATAGACGAGGATGGCAAGCTTATAAACGCTGGCAAATATACTGGGCTTAGCGTTGAAGAGGCTAGAAGCGCGATAATTAGTGATCTAAAGGCAATGGGTCTGCTTGTAAAGCAAGAGGAGATATTGCATACAGTGAAAATACATGATAGATGCGAGAACCCTGTTGAGCTTATCTCAAGCGAACAGTGGTTTATGAAGACAAAGGAGTTTGCAGAAAAGATAAAGGAGCAGGCAGAGAAGATAGAATGGATACCCGAGTTTACCAAACGCTATCTGCTTGACTGGGCAGAATATATAGACTGGGACTGGGTTATAAGCAGGCAGAGAAAATTCGATACTCCACTACCTTTCTGGATATGCAAGAAGTGTGGTTATATTTTACCTGCTGATAAAAGCAAGCTTCCTGTTGATCCAAGAAAAGAGAAGCCACATGTTGAGAAATGCCCAAAATGTGGAGGCGAACTTGTTGGTGAGAGCTCAACATGTGATGTATGGGTAGATTCTTCCATAACGCCCCTAGTAATTGCGGGCTGGCCCGATACTGATGACTTTTTCAAAAAGGCTTTCCCAGCAGATATAAGAATACAAGGCACTGAGATTATAAGATCCTGGGCTTTTTACACAATATATAGGGTATGGGCGCTTACAGGCAATATTCCTTTCAAAAAGATACTTGTCCATGGGCTTGTTTTAGGAGCAGATAATAGAAAGATGAGCAAGAGCTTTGGAAATGTTGTATCACCTGATGATGCTATAAAAGAGTATTCTGCCGATTCGCTTAGGATGTGGAGTGCTCTGAGCGGTGCAATAGGAAGAGACAGACCTCTTATAATGAAAGATCTAAAGTATGCACACAGCTTCATAAACAAGCTCTTTAACTCATATGAATTTGTTGAAAAAGCCCTGGCAGGCTATAAAGAGGATAAAGGAGCAGGCAGCTACAGCGATATTGACTTATGGCTCTTGAGCAGGCTTAACACTATTATCAAAGATGTTGAAAAAGCTTATGAAAATTTTGACTTTATGAGCGCAGCAAACATGCTTATTGATTTTTATTGGCATGAATTCTGCGACTTCTACATAGAGGATGTAAAATATGTTGTATATGGCAATGATGGGCCTAGAAAGATTGCTGTTCAGCATGTCCTTTACCAGACAATAGACTCTGTGCTCAAAATGCTTGCTCCAATAATACCCTTTGCTACCGATTACCTTTACAGGAAGCTTAAGAAGAGAAGCGTTCACCTAGAGAGCTTCCCTGTAGCAGATGAAAAGGCAATAAACAAGGAAATAGAGGAAAATGGAGTGTATATTAACAATGTCATAAGCATGATTAGAAGGGAGAAGACTAAGAACAAGCTAGCACTTAACTACCCATTAACCTCAATAGTTATAAATCTTCCTGAGAAATATTATAAACTTATAGAAAGGAATATAAAAGAGATAAGCTCAATTTGTAAAGTAGGTAGCATAAGCTTAAGCAATGCTCAAGAGCTCTCTATAGAGATTAAATATTAGTAACTATATCGATGTTATAAATTAATGAAAACTAAAGTGGTTTAATGGCTAAACTTCATACAAAAGGCAAAGGTAAGTCAAAATCAAGAAAGCCTGATGTTGAGATAGGCAAGATGCCGGAAGACCTTAAGCTTAGCAAAGAAGAGGTTGAAAAGATAATAGAGGATTTGGCAAAGCGCCATACGCACCAGGCTATGATTGGGCAGATACTAAAAGAGAAATATGGGGTTAAATATCCAAAGCAGGTTCTTGGAAAGAAGCTTGGTAAATTCCTTGAAGAAAAGGGACTTCTTCCACAGCTTCCACAGGACTTGCTGGACCTGATGAAAAAAGCGGTAAACATGAGGGCGCATCTTGATAAAAACCATAAGGATGTGCATAACAAAGTAAGGCTTATGCGTGTAGAATCAAAGATATGGCGCTTAACAAAATACTACAAAAGAACTGGCCTACTGCCAAGCGACTGGAAGTATGATCCAAAGACAGCTGCATTGATTATAAAGGGTGAGTAATTGGCTTTACAGAAAGGAGAAAAATGGAAGCTTAAAAAATGGTTTAATATATACTCTCCAAAGGTTTTGGGGGAAAACATAATAGGCGAGATGCCGGCAAACGATGAGAAGAATGCGATAGGCAGGGTTATTAAGGTAGGTCTTTCATGGATCACACAAAACCCGCAGCATTCTTTTATGAACGTTGGTCTTCGTGTTGTAGATGTAAATGATAACGCTGCACACACAAAGGTAGATTATCTTGAAGGCAATTACAGCTACCTTCATTCATTGGTAAGAAGGTACAGCACAGCAATCTACACTGTTGATAAGATAAAAGATAAAGATGGCAAGGATGTTGTGCTTAAGCTTATTGCTGTAACTGCAAACAGGGTAACAACACCAAAGAAGAAGGGTATTAGGGCGGAGCTCATAAAGTTTGGAAGAGAGTATGCTGCTAACCTAAGCTCAGAGGAGCTTGTAAAGGCCATAATTGATGGCTCTCTTCAGAGCGAGGCAAAGAAAAGGGCGAACAAAATAGCCCCGATAAGCAAGCTTGAGGTTAAAAAAGTAGAGTTTTAAGAAGTAGGCTGCTTTAAACTCTTTCTTGATACCAGAACATAGTAGAGTATCAGTATTATTACTATTACAATTGCTATAGAGAAGTAGAGAAGCATTGCAGAGTTGCTGCTTGGAGCGCTTATTGCTGGAATTGTGGTAGGTAAAGAAACAATACTAGTTGCACTAACGTTGCTAGCAGCTGTAGGGATTGTGGAAGCTATAGTTGTAGTGGCGTTAGGCAATGCAGTTGATACAACCGTGCCGTTTGGATACTGGCAACCCCACAAGATAGAGCCATTAGGGCAAGAGCCTACATTATGGACAACTGCTCCATCAGGGCACGTTACAAGCGATGGCGAGATACATGAGGTTAAATTTGCTGCATACGATAATGAGGCAAAAAGTAAAAGCAACACTACTACAAAGCCTTTCATACAATCCACGAATATAATTTTTTATTAAAAAGTTTAAAAAACTTTCTAAGAGCTTAAAAGATTTTGAATATTTATATAACGCTGAATTCCAAAAAGGCCAGTTTTGAAAGATTTTAGCGCTTGCATTCCGCCTGCTATCAGACCCACAGGTTCTTCACAATAAGTATAATTTTCTTTAGGTTCACCATTTTTAATGTTTTCATATGTAATCTCTTAGGCTCTGCAGCTGCGTAATGTGGCGGCTCCGCTAACGATTATAAGATGCATTTTGCAAAACTGGTAGCATGTTAGCTACCTATGTTATTTTAGAAATAAAGAGACAAAATTTTGTGTTGGTGGGGCTGTGGGTTTTATAAATTTTTAACAGCTCTTCTCTAAGAATAAGAGAGCTATGCTCCGCTAATTTATTTTGCTTATATTTCTTTTAAGGTAATTCATTAATTCTACTATACTACTTAAAGTGGTAGACATATTTTGCGTTGAATTCACTGCAGAAAGAGAAATTACTTTTGAGCCATTAACATAGTATAATGTGTAGACCCACATTGAGCCACCGTAGTTATTAATGCTTGGAAAGTACTCTGTTGTATAAGTATAATTACTAATAGCAGATTTGTTTGTAATAGTTCCCTCAGGCCATGGTGTAGTATTGAGATGCATACCTATATCTCTGACAAAACTACTTGCATAGACAGAGGAATTAAACTTGTAGAATGTATAGACTAAAAAAGGTATCGCATTATGCTGTGAAGGCGTATTAAGTTTATATGTTTGTATACACATTTTCTCTAAACCTATACTTCTTAAAATGCTAAAACTACTACAGTAGTTAGAGGTGAGCGAATAATTCCCGATTACAGCATTGATATGCACTTTATTGTATAATGTAAAAAAGACTACTATCAGAACCAAGGCCACAATAGCGATAGCAAAGAGTAGTGATAAAATATATAATCTCTTCATCCTGTCCATAAGAGGCTCAGCTTGTAGAATTCATCGAAGAGAGGTCATTTATCAGCTTTGCAGCTAGGTCTTCCATCTGCGAGACATTCATATACCCTGTAAAGCCCCAGTAAACAACCCTTACTATTGTATTCTTATAAGGCACTGCAATAATGTAATAGCTGACATTTGGCATTGGGCCTATATATGGTGTAGAAGTTAAATTAAGCGCATTCTGGTTTAGGTAGTCAAATTTTACAAGGTAGCCGTTTTGGCCATCGATGCTTATCTGGGTAGATGAGAATGTTGAATTGTATTCAAGCAAAGGTTTTAATTCGCTGCAGTATCCTTGATATTCGCTAAGCATACTCAATGCACGTGATATGTTTGAAGGACTAACTTCTTGAATCTGCGTAAATGCAACAAATGGCTCTGACTTGTTAAATGATGGCGCTATTGGTGTTGAAAGATTACCATTCATCTCTGGATTTATAAAAACAGCACCGGAATAGTTGACAAAGCACATTTTGAAACTTCCTTGATTATTTCCAAAAAAGTCTAAGTTAGGTATATGATGTGAATTAAGTATATTAAATATTTGAAGATTTGAAAGAGTGTAATTGGTTATAGGGTGTGGCTTTATAGTTGTTGGTATTGAAGATGTGGATAATATTGAAGAGGTAGAGGGTGAGACTTGTGTTTTATGTGTAAGCAACAGAATAATCGCAGCTACAAATACAGCTGCAATTACAAAAATAGAAATTATTTTTAAAATTTTATAATTTTTATTATTTTCTTTCATTATGACACCTCGAATTACTGAGTTGTTGCATCTGCAAGCACACCATTAGCAATAAAGTTATTTCCTTGCGCGCCTATCAAATCATAAACGACCATTGGTGTTTCAAGATTCTCTATATTAATTGAATTTACTACTATTCCCTGATTTGTTACAGGGTTTAATAGCATATCGCCAACTTTCAGATTTTGTGCACTCACCCATGATTTCTGCCCGTTTCTAGACACAAAGAAGAGCTCTGCACTATCTGTTATAATCTTACCGCCGTTTATGTTATATATCTGATAAACATTATAGTGTACTGTAGCCACGATTACATTAGGATAGAAATTGTTTGTTTCAGGATCGTAGCTCAATACCACATCTCCAGGTTTTATCTTCCATATTTGCTCTGTCGCTCCATTTGCCATAAGTATTTCTGTAGAAGCTACAAAAGATACTACTTTCGTCGTAGTACAAACTGAGATTGTTGTCCTTGTTGTTGTAGAGGTTGTAGTTGAGGTTGTTGAGGTTGTTGTAGAGGTTGTAGTTGAGGTTGTTGATGAAGTTGTTGTAGATGTTGTTGTAGATGTTGTAGTTGAGGTTGTAGTTGTTGTCAAAGTTGTTGAGGTTGATGAGGTTGATGAGGTTGAAGTTGTGGTTGTTGATGATGTGCAGTATCCAGCACATGAAGCGCAGTTGCCACAACTAGGATAGGTTTGCCACTCAGCAGGGCAGACGCTGGAAGAAGGAGCAGTGCCTGAAGGACAGCTCGCCACGCAGGCAGGATTTGATTGAGTTCCGCTGGCTTGGTAGAGATAGCAGGTAGAATATATTGTTGTTGTAGATGTTGTAGTTGAGGTTGTTGTAGATGTTGTTGATGAAGTTGTTGTAGAGGTTGTAGTTGAAGTTGTAGTTGTTGTTGTCTTTGTTGTAGTTGAGGTTGTTGATGAAGTTGTTGTTGAGGTTGTTGTAGATGTTGTTGATGAGGTTGTAGTTGTTGTTGTCTTTGTTGTAGTTGAGGTTGTTGATGAAGTTGTTGATGAAGTTGTTGTAGAGGTTGTTGATGAAGTTGTAGTTGTTGTTGTCTTTGTTGTAGTTGAGGTTGTTGATGAAGTTGTTGATGAAGTTGTTGTAGAGGTTGTTGATGAAGTTGTTGTTGAGGTTGTTGTAGATGTTGTTGATGAAGTTGTTGTAGAGGTTGTTGATGAAGTTGTAGTTGTTGTTGTCTTTGTTGTAGTTGAGGTTGTTGATGAAGTTGTTGTTGAGGTTGTTGAAGAGGTTGTTGATGAAGTTGTTGTTGAGGTTGTTGTAGATGTTGTTGATGAGGTTGTAGTTGTTGTTGTCTTTGTTGTAGTTGAGGTTGTTGATGAAGTTGTTGTAGAGGTTGTTGTAGATGACGTCAATGTTGTTGATGAGGTTGTTGTAGATGTTGTTGATGAGGTTGTAGTTGTTGTTGTCTTTGTTGTAGGTGAGGTTGTTGT
>Ga0078972_1001245_pt1 | contig 97646 bp, 94 predicted proteins | sample YelNatPaOPGAMG01_FD_67568 | JGI IMG/M metagenome (GOLD analysis project Ga0078972, IMG submission 67568) | Hot spring thermophilic microbial communities from Obsidian Pool, Yellowstone National Park, USA - OP-RAMG-01 (SPADES assembly) (version 2) | ecosystem: Environmental > Aquatic > Thermal... | reverse complement strand
GGGAAGTGGAGAACAGCGTGCACTGGGTGTTGGACGTGCAACTGGGGGAAGACGCGCATGGGCTACGGCAGCGTCACGCGGTACAGAACTTGGCGTTGTTGCGTGCGTTGACGTTGAACATCCTGCGGCGGGACAAAACGCACGCGGTGGGAGTACGCGCCAAACAAAAGGCGGCCGGTTGGAGTTGTGCTTACCTCCTCCAACTGCTCCACTTCTAAATGCAATCGCCCTGCGGTGGCACGGCTTCTGTTGACAGCAGGCGGTCCAGCCGGTAGTATGCCGCGCGCACTGGTTGGACGATTAGCTCAGTTGGCTAGAGCGCTTCCTTGACATGGAAGAGGTCACAGGTTCAAGTCCTGTATCGTCCACCATCTCTTGTTTGCCTCCTGACCATTTCTGCGTATGTTCTCCGCCAAAGGAGAAAACATCATGTCCCTAAAAGTTGGCGACAAGGCACCCGCATTCGCGCTCGCATCGAAACAGGCTGACGGCCTTAAACGTCTGAAACTCACCGACAATCTCGGACGAAAAAACACGCTTCTGTTGTTCGTTCCGATGGCCTTTACCGGTGTCTGCACCCGGGAATTGTGTGAGATCAGCGCCGGCCTCAACCAATACGCCGCCCTGGACGCCGAGGTCTGGGCCATCAGCGGTGACAACCCGTTCGCGCAGGAAGCCTGGGCACAAAAGGAAAAAATCAGCCTCCCGTTGCTTTCCGACTACGACCACAAGGTCGCGACGGCATACGGATGCGCCTATGACAGTTTTCTTCCCGAAAAAAATCTCGGCATGAGCGGCGTGCCCAAGCGTTCGGCATTTGTGGTGGACAAACAAGGAGTCATTCGTTACGCGGAGGTCCATGACGATCCCGCACAACTGCCGAACTTTGAGGCAATCAAACGGACTCTGGCGCAGTTGAAATAATTCAGTCGAGCCGCTTGATCTTGATGTTGCGGAAGTAGATCGGCGCGCCGCCATGTTTGCCCTGCAAACCGATGCGGCCTTTGGTGGCCAGTTCGGCGAGCGGACGACTGAGCCAGGGCGGAATCTCGCTGCCATCAGGATTTTTCTTGGCCGAGGTCCAGTCTTTCAAATTCGCATCGGTAACCAGCTCTCCGTTGAGCAACACGCAAATCCGCTCCCCCCGACAGGCCACCGTCATTCGGTTCCACTCACCGGCTTTTTTGACGGCCATTTTCTTGGGTGCGGAATGTCCGAACAAACCACCGCAGCGCCAGGTCGGGGCGACTTGTGCCCATTTGGGCGAGTGGTCATCGAGAATCTGGATTTCCACGGAATTGGGAATCCAGTTCTGAAGGTCGCTGCAATAGACAATCACGCCGCTGTTGGCCGCGTCGCCCATCTTGAATTCGAGGTCCAAAACGAAATTCTCATACGACTCTTTGGTCCAGATACATTGGTCCTGGGAGGCGGTCAGCAACCCGTCTTCCACAAACCAGATTCCCTTGGGAAACTCGGCATTGGAGAGATCGGGAGTAAACAGGTCTTTCCAGCCACTCGAATCCGGATGACACTTCAGCGGAAACATCTCCGCTTGACCTCCTGCCAGCGCCAGTGCCGACACCATCACCCCCAACAGACAGATTCTTCTCATTGTCGTTCCTCCATTCATCAGTATAATGCCGCCGCACTATGACAACTCCCCACAACCTTTTCAACTCGTTTCAGTCCTTCGACCTCGGCGACGGACGACAAGGGCGCTTCTACTCCTTGCCCGCGCTGGAAAAAGCCGGCCTCGGCAGGATTTCGCGTCTGCCCGTTTCCCTCCGCATCGTGCTCGAATCCGTGTTGCGTAACGTGGACGGCCAGAAAGTCACCGAGCGCGACGTCCGTGCGCTCGCCGCATGGAACGCGAAGTCTCCGGCCCCGGAAGAAATCCCCTTCGTCGTCGCCCGCGTGCTCCTGCAAGATTTCACCGGTGTGCCCCTGCTGGTGGACCTGGCGGCCATGCGTTCCGCCGTGGCCCGACTGGGCAAGGACCCGAACCTGATCGAGCCGTTGGTGCCGGTGGACCTGGTGATTGATCATTCCGTCCAAACCGATTTTGCCGGAATGCCCGACGCGTTTCAGAAGAACCTGGCAATGGAATTCCAGCGCAACCGCGAGCGCTATCAGTTCCTGAAATGGGGACAGCAAGCCTTCAAAACCTTCCGCGTCATTCCGCCCAGCATCGGCATCATCCACCAGGTCAATCTCGAATACCTCGCCAAAGGCGTCCTTGCCACCGGCAACCTCTACTACCCCGACACGCTGGTCGGCACCGACTCCCACACCACCATGATCAACGGCATCGGCATTGTTGCTTGGGGTGTCGGCGGCATCGAAGCCGAAGCCGGAATGCTCGGCCAACCCGTCTATTTCCTCACACCCGAGGTCGTCGGCGTCCACCTCACCGGCGCCCTCCGCGAGGGCGTCACCGCCACCGACCTGGCATTGCACATCACTCAGATGCTACGCAAAACCAAGGTCGTCGGCAAATTTGTTGAATACTACGGGCCTGGCGCCGCCGCCCTCAGCGTGGCCGACCGCGCCACCGTCGCCAACATGGCGCCCGAATACGGCGCCACCATGGGCTTTTTCCCCGTGGACACCGAAACCATCGCCTACCTGCGCGCCACGGGGCGCTCCGAGACCGAGTGCATGGCCTTCGAGCGCTATTTCAAGGCCCAGCAAATGTTCGGCATGCCGTCCAAGGGCCAGATTGACTACAGCGTGGACCTCGAACTCGACCTGGCCACCGTCCAACCGAGCGTGGCCGGGCCGAAACGTCCGCAGGACCGCATTGAACTGCGCGAACTGAAACAAAAATCCGCTGAGTTTCTCCCCCCGCACACCGCCGGCGCCGCCGTCACCCACGGCTCTGTTGTCATCGCCGCGATCACCAGTTGCACCAACACCTCCAACCCCGGCGTCATGCTCGCGGCCGGCCTGCTCGCTAAAAAAGCCGTCGAACGCGGCCTGCGCGTGCCCGCACACGTCAAAACCTCGCTCGCCCCCGGTTCCCGTGTCGTTACCGATTACCTCGCCAAAACCGGCCTCCAACCCTACCTCGACAAACTCGGCTTCCAACTCGTCGGCTACGGATGTCTCACCTGTATCGGCAACTCCGGACCGTTGCCCGCCGAGGTCGAAGAAGCCATCCTCAAAAACGACCTGATCACCGCCAGCGTGCTCTCGGGTAACCGCAACTTCGAAGCGCGCGTCCACCCCCACGTCAAAGCCAACTTCCTCATGTCACCGCCATTGGTCGTCGCCTTCGCCCTGGCGGGCCGCGTGGACATTGACCTAACCACCGAACCCATCGCCAACGGTGTTTATCTGCGCGACATCTGGCCGACTGCCGCCGAAATCCGCGCCGTCATGTCTGCGGCCATGACCCCGGACATGTTCCGCGAAACCTACCGCGACTTTGCCCGACTCAATCCCGCCTGGAACGATGTCCCCTCCTCCACCGGCCTTCTCTACCCGTGGGACCCTCAAAGCACCTACATCCAGGAACCGCCGTTCTTCGAAAACTTCACACTTCACCCCGATGCCATCCGCGACATCCGCGGTGCCCGCGCGCTCGCCGTCTTCGGCGACAGCGTAACCACCGACCACATCAGCCCCGCCGGCAGCATCAAAAAAGACTCTCCCGCCGGGAAATATCTCATCGCCAACGGCGTCGCGCCCGCCGACTTCAACAGTTACGGCGCCCGCCGCGGTAATGACCGGGTGATGACACGCGGCACCTTTGCCAACGTCCGTATCAAAAACCTTCTCGTCCCCGGCACCGAAGGCGGTGTGACGAAACTTGGCGACAACCTTATGCCCATTTACGATGCCGCGATGGAATACCAAAAACGTGGCACCCCACTGCTCATCTTCGCCGGACAGGAATACGGCACCGGCAGTTCCCGCGACTGGGCCGCAAAAGGCACACGTCTGCTCGGCGTAAAAGCCGTCATCGCCCAGAGTTTTGAGCGCATCCACCGCTCCAACCTGGTCGGCATGGGCGTCCTGCCCTGCCAGTTCACGGAAGGCACAACGGCTCAGACGCTGAAGCTGGACGGCTCGGAAACATTCGACCTTCTCGGCTTGTGCGACGAGCTGAAACCGCGTCAGGGTTTGACATTGGTAATTCACCGCGCCGACGGACATGAGGACCGGATTCCCGTGCTCTTGCGAATAGACACGCCAATCGAGGTCGAGTACTACCGCCACGGCGGTATCCTGCCGTTTGTGCTGCGCCAACTGGCCTCTCAACGCTAGAGGATCACTTTGTTCAACCTCGCGCGGTTTCCTTGGTGGGAATCCTCCTTACCACCATAAGGCTACAACGGTAGCCTTATGGTGGCAGCGCACGACAACGCCAATCGTGTTTTGAGGATAACGCGAATGCGGCGGCGAATGACACCCGACGCAGCGACCGGCTATTGTTCTTCAACGATGCGGTCGTAGAACTTGAGGATGTTCTGGTACTCGTCGCTCTCCATGAAATCCATGGCGGGTTTTGGATGGCGATTGAGGCAACCGGTGATCATGTAGGGGATGGCGAACCCCCAGCGCACTTTCTCGCGGAGCGGCTCGATGGTTTCCTGGATACACTGGAGAATCGGGCGGAGTTTGAATTTCGGGTTGTGCAGGAAACTCAACGCCAGTTCCATCGGACAGTTGCCCGCGCCGCGGCCAAGTCCCGCAAAACTGGCGTCCACCATGTTGCAACCGAGGATGATGGCCTCGATGGTGTTACTGAAGGCCAGTTGCATGTTGTTGTGGGTATGGATACCGACTTCTTTGCCGGCGGGCTTGGCAAAGTGCATGAACTTTTTGACCAGATAGTGAATCTGTTCGCTGTACATGTTGCCGAAACTGTCCACGACGTACATCGTGCCCACTTCGGAAGCCGCCAGTTCCTCCAAGGCGGTATCCAACTCGATCTCAGGCACGGTGGACACGGCCATGAGGTTGACGGTGGTTTCGTACCCCTTGTCGTGGGCGTCCTTGATCATGTCCAGCGCGGTTGGAATCTGATGGATGTAGGTGGCCACGCGAACCATGTCCACGACGCTTTTGTCCCGCGGCAGGATGTCTTCCCTGTAATCAGTCCGCTCCGCATCCGCCATCACGGAAATCTTTGTGCGACCATTTTTCTCGCCCACAATTCGTCGGATATCGTCCTCGTCGGAAAACTTCCATGTGCCATGCTCGGCGCGACGGAAGATTTTCTTGGAAGATTTGTAGCCGATTTCCATGTAGTCCACGCCCGCTGCCACGTCGGCTTCGTACACGGCTCGGACAAACTCATCGCTGAAACGGTGATCGTTCATCAGGCCGCCATCGCGGATGGTGCAATCCAGCACCCGGAGTTCCGGGCGGTATCCCAGCCAACCTTTGAGGCCGGTGGTCTTGGCGGGTGAGTCTTTTGTGGTCATGATAGGTTCTTTCTTTGTTTTGCTTGTGGGCATGGACGGGATGCTACGTGCCGAGTGCCTTTCGCGCAACTACAATTCGCATGCTTTGCCGATTGTCAGTAACACGCCCCTTCTGTTACAGTGCCCGCCCGTGAAAACGCTCGGTGTCATCCCGTCCCGTTACGGCGCCCAACGGTTTCCCGGAAAACCGCTCGCGCTCATCGCCGGCAAACCGCTCGTCCAGCGCGTCTATGAACAGGCGCGTCTGGCACGACGGCTCGATGCGATCGTTGTCGCCACCGACGACGAGCGAATCGCCGCCGCGGTGCGCGGTTTTGGGGGCGAGGTTGTGATGACACCACCCGATTGTCCTTCCGGCACGGACCGGGCCGCCCTGGTGGCGGGGGAACGCGACGCTGACATTATTGTCAACATCCAGGGCGACGAACCGTTGATGAGGCCGGAGATGATTGACTCGCTCGTGGACGGCCTGGCCGCCGATGCGGGCTGTGGCATGGCCACTCTGGCCCGTCGGATCGAATCCCCCGAACTGTTGGCCAATCCCAACGTCGTCAAAGTCGTGTTTGCCGCCAACGGCAACGCGCTGTACTTCTCCCGTCATCCGATTCCCTATGTGCGCGACGCGGCAGCGGCCGCCGCGCACTACAAGCATCTTGGCATTTACGCCTATCGGCGCGAGTTCCTGCTGAAATTCGTTGCGCTACCGCCGTCGCCGTTGGAGAAAACGGAAAAACTGGAGCAGTTGCGGGCGCTCGAAAATGGTTTTTCCATCAAGGTTTTGGTTACGTCCCATGATTCCGTCGGCGTGGACACACCTGAAGACATCAAACTCGTTGAAAACATCCTGAGAACGACACCATGAAATACATTTTTGTCACCGGCGGCGTTATCAGTTCCCTTGGCAAAGGGCTGACCGCCGCCTCGCTCGGCACGTTGCTGGAGAATCGTGGCCTGAAAGTCACTCTGGCCAAGTTCGACCCGTACCTCAATGTGGACCCCGGCACGATGAGCCCCTTTCAGCACGGCGAGGTCTATGTCACCGACGACGGCGCGGAAACCGATCTGGATCTCGGCCACTATGAGCGTTTCACCCACGCCACGCTCTCGCGCCTCAACAACCTCACCAGCGGCCGCGTTTATGCCAACATCATCGAGAAAGAACGTCGCGGCGACTACCTCGGCAAAACTGTCCAGGTCATCCCGCACGTCACCAACGAGATCATCGAACGGATCAAGCTGCTCGGCGAAAAAAGCGAAGCCGACGTGCTGATCATCGAGATCGGCGGCACCATTGGCGACATCGAAGGGCTGCCGTTCCTCGAAGCCATCCGCCAGTTCGCTCTCGAAGTCGGCCCCAAAAACGCCCTTTTCATCCACGTCACGCTTGTGCCCTACATCCGGGTCGCCGGTGAGATCAAAACCAAGCCGACCCAACAGAGCGTCGCCAAGCTCCGCGAGATTGGTATCCAACCCCAAATCCTCATCTGCCGCAGCGAAAAACCGCTCGGCAAAGACGTTCGTCAGAAAATCTCCATGTTCTGCAACGTCCCCCCCGAATGTGTCATCGAGGAGTTGGATGTCGAACATTCCATCTATGAAGTCCCCATGGCATTGCGGGCTGAAAACCTCGACGAACTCGTCTGCCGCTATCTCGGCCTCCTCGCCTTTGCCAAACCGATGACCGAGTGGGAAAAAATGCTCCAACGCCTGATCGAACCAAAACATAAAACCCGCATCGCCGTCGTCGGCAAATACATCGGCCTTCAGGACGCCTACAAGAGCCTTTACGAAGCCATCAAACACGGCGGTGCCGCCAACGATGCCGCCGTCGAAATCCTCCGCGTGGATGCCGAGGAGATCGAGCGCGACGGCGCTGCCCGACATCTGCGCGGCGTCCACGGCATCCTTGTTCCCGGCGGATTTGGCAATCGCGGCATCGAAGGCAAAATCCTGGCGGCGCGTTATGCGCGTGAGAAGAAAATCCCCTATTTCGGCATCTGCCTCGGCATGCAAATTGCCGTCATCGAGTTTGCCCGCCACGTCTGCAAGCTCAAAGGCGCCAACTCCACCGAGTTCGATCCCCAGTCGCCCCATCCCGTGATCTGCCTGCTCGAAGAACAACGCACTGTCACCGACAAGGGGGGCACCATGCGCCTCGGCGCGATGCCCTGCAAACTCGCCCCCGGCACGCACGCACGCCGCCTCTACGGCACGGCTCTCATCAGCGAACGACACCGCCACCGCTACGAATTCAACAATGCCTACCGCGACAAACTCGTCCGGGCCGGCCTGCTCATTGCGGGACATTACACCGAGAAAGACCTCGTCGAAGTCATCGAAATCCCGTCGCACCCCTACTTCGTCGCCTGCCAATTCCATCCCGAATTCAAGTCCAAACCCTACGCTCCGCATCCTCTGTTCCGCGGGTTCATCGAAGCCGCACTGAAACACGGAAAATCAGCGACCCAGTCGGGCGCGTAGTTCCGCCAAAAACTCGTCACGATTGGCGGGAGTGATAATGAAATTGCGGACCCACCCGCTCTTGCGGCGGATTCGGACGACCCGACCGCACGCGCAGAGCGTGTTGCACCAGTGCTCGTTCCAGAACGGCGCGGCCGTGTCGGCAAACTCAATGTCCGAGAGCGCCACCTTGCGCAGCGTCAGGCCAAACAGTTTCACCCGCACATGGTGATCGTCCACCGTGTAGCGGATCCGAAAGATCAACCAAAACAACATGACCACCAGTGCCACTGGCCAAAGCGTCTCAGGTCTCATGCCACACAAATTACCGCAACGAGCCGTTCTTGTCACCCACGGCTGTTCTGCTACACTGCCGACATGAAAACCATCCGCGTGGGCAACCTGAAACTGGGCGGCGAGCGCGCCCCGTTGTTCGTTATCGCCGGACCGTGCGTCATCGAGAATGAACGTCTCGTCCTCGAAACGGCAGAACAACTCGCGCTCATCTGCGCCGAGCTTCATCTGCCGTTCATCTTCAAATCCAGCTTCGACAAGGCCAACCGCACTGCCGGCGACAGCTTTCGCGGTCCAGGTCTCCAACGCGGCCTGGCCATCCTCGCCAAGGTCAAACGACAGCTCGGCGTGCCGGTGTTGACCGACGTTCACGAAGTGGCGCAATGCGAGCCGGTAGCCGAAGTCTGTGACGTGCTCCAGATTCCCGCCTTCCTCTGTCGCCAGACCGATTTGATCATGGCTGCCGCCCGCACCAGCCGCTGCGTCAACATCAAAAAAGGCCAGTTTCTCGCCCCCTGGGACATGCGTCACGCCATTGCCAAGGTCCTCGCCGCCGGTGGACGCGACATTCTTCTCACCGAACGCGGCACCACTTTTGGCTACAGCAACCTTGTTGTGGACATGCGCGCACTGGCCATGATGCGCGAATTCGGATGGCCGGTGGTGTTCGACGCCACGCACAGCGTCCAAATGCCCGGCGGCGGTGCCACGGGCAAGGTCACCGGCGGCGACCGTCGGATGGCGCCGGTGCTGGCGCGCGCGGCGGTGGCGGCCGGTTGCGACGGCGTGTTCCTCGAAACGCATCCGCGGCCCGACCGTGCCAAGAGCGACGCGGCAAACCAGATTCCGCTGGCGGAGGTGAAGTCGTTGCTGGCGACGCTGCAAAAGATTGACGCTGCCGCGCAAAATGAGTAATCTTGCTCTCAAGAAAGGGTGCCCCAATGAAGAAACAATACGTCGAACCAACCATCGAGAAACGCGAGCAACTCATTGAGGTAACCGAAGTGACGCCGATCTCGTTGCCTCCGGTCTAATCGTTTTGTAGCCTCGACAGTTTTTCTGCGCGGCTGACCTTGTGCCAGCGGTTGCCGTAGTATATCTGCAAGGCGCCAAACGCCCGCAGACGACGGTGAATTTCAGTTTGGGAAAGCTCTTTTGGGTTTTCGATGGTCTGTATTCGCGTGAAATCTCGTCGCGAAAAATATCGGCCTTCTCCCTGTTGGGGCGTGCCCGGCACGCGAGCGACCATCAAATCCAGGACCTGCGGCAAACAGGCCGCCGCGGCGGTTGTTTTCTTCCATTCCAGTTCTCCCACCAGGATGTCGGTTTCGATGGGCACGCGGCCTTCGAGCAGGATGGGGCCGCGGTCAAATTCCGCGTTCATTCGGTGAAAAGCGTACCCGCTCTCTTTCTCCCCGTAATACAGCGACCATGAAGTGGCATAAAGTCCCCGATAGTTGGGCAGCGTCCCGTTGTGGTAATTGACAGGGTATTGGAGCGTCTCCAGCAAACGTGGGCCGAATCGCTGGCTGCAAAGCAAACAAAACGCCATCGTCGGACGAACCGCCGTTTGCAATTCGTCAACAAACGTCGGCTCATTGAAGTCCCCCGAAGACGGCACCACCACGCGGAACCTGCCGTGACGGGCCAGTCGCGGTAAATCCAGCGGTTTCGGTATCAGCACCCGGTCGGGAGGAACATCGGCCCAGAACCGTCGGACCCGTCTCCGAAACCGTTTCAGGACATACTGAAAACAAAGGCGATGATACGGCTTGTGTTTGCGGACACACACGGCCACCACTGCCACATCGGAACGGGCGCTCGCGGCCCGCAAGGTCTCCCGCAACAAAAAGGTGGACAGGCCACCGGAGAGGTCGTCCAGGAAAATTGCCAACCGATCCATGACGCAAGGGAACCGCGACCGCCGCCGCAATGCAATCCTATTGTGGCTCGGGCGGTGGTGGCGGCGCGGCGGGTTTGGGTTTCTCGGCAGGCCGACGTCCCATGCTCATCCAGCGCTCGATCAGTTTCAGGCGGACCTGTTGATACTCCGCCGGACTCATCGCCCGCGCGTCGTCCAACATGGTGCCCATGGTGGCGACAAAACGCTCCAACACCACGGGGTCTTGCACGCGTGCCTGGTGTTGGAGATGGGTTCGGATTTTATCGAGCAATTGTTGTTTTTGCCGGGGCCACTCGGCTTCGGGGCAGCGACGGGCATCGGCAAACAGTTGCTCGGCGAACGCCCGTCGTTGCTGTTGTCGCGCCGCCGCTTCCGTGGGCGGAGGCGACGGGTTGGCGCGGGCCTTCCACTGCGCGGCAATTTGCGGCAGGACCATTTTCAACGTGATAAACACCGTGCCCCCCACCAGGACGGCTCCCAACAACATGCCACCGCCCAACCATAACCATACCGGACGCCTGGAACCCGCAGCGGTCGCTTCCAAAATGGTTGTGGCGTCCGGGCCGCTTCGATGCAGCCGCGCGGTCATACCGCCAGGCGGCAATGGGGTGAGATCATCATCCACCCGGTTCATCTCGATGCCTTCCGCTTCCAAGAGACGGCGGACGCTGCGTTCCTGAAAGGGGATGGCGGCAAGATACGCCGCGGCGGATTCGTCCAACGGGTGACGCTCCAACCACGGTTCCAGCGCCGCCAGAACCTCGCGGGCGGACTGGAAACGTTCGTCGCGTTTTTTGGCGGTGAGCCGGGCAATGAACTGGTCGAGGGCTGCCGTCAGTGACGCGTCGGGCAGTTGAACCGACGGCATCGGGTCTTGCAGATGCGCCACACAAACCGCCGCGGCGGAGGTGCGCTCGAACGGGAGTTTCCCGGTGAGCATCTGGTAGAAACTGATGCCGAGCGAATACAGGTCGGCGCGGGCATCCACGGTTTTGGCATCCTGAATCTGTTCGGGGCTGATGTAGCTGGGCGAGCCGATGACGTCGCCGGTCATCGTGAGCGCGTGTTGAGTATCGAGCGTGTCGGTGGCCAGGCCGAGGTCCATCAACTTCAGCGTGCCGTCGGCGCTGATGAGCATGTTGTGCGGCTTCACGTCGCGGTGGATCAACCCTTTGCCGTGAACATACTCCAACGCCACCGCCGCCTGCTGCAACCAGCGCAACGCCAGCGGCAACGGCACCGGACCGTGCATTTGGATGATGTCGGCCAGTCCGTAGCCCTCGACGTATTCCATTGCAATGAAATGCTGGCCGTCAAACACATCGCCGTCGAACACGCTCACCAGGTTCGGATGCGACAGCGACGCGGCGGCGCGGGCTTCGCGGACGAACCGCTCGTCAATGCCGGGTTTTTTGGCCAGAAACGGATCGAGCAATTTGACGGCGCAAAACCGCCCCAGCGCCTTCTGACGGGCCAGCCACACCATGCCCATGCCGCCGCGGCCAATCCGGACCAACAGATTGTATCGCCCAAATCCAATCATGAATCTACAAACTCCACACGGCCGTCCGGGTTGCGCGCCGGTCGCCCCCAACACTGACGGCGGTGGCGACGCGCTATTCATTCGCCCGCCCCTCCTGCCCTCCGCCGCCACAACGGGAAATCCCTGCCGTAAGCTTGTCAGAGACGGCGGTTTTGGTAAAGTGGTTTTCGATGAAACCGTCCGCCACTTCGCTCCGCCGTCGTTTGAAACGGGTGAAGTGTCTGTTGATGGATGTGGACGGGGTGTTGACCGACGGGAAATTACATTTCACCAGCGACGGACGGGAGTTCAAAACGTTTCATGTGTTGGACGGACACGGGATCGCGATGGCGCAACGGGCGGGGTTGCTGGTTGGATTCATTTCGGGACGCCCATCGGAGGCGACGGCCCGACGGGCCGCCGATCTCGGTGTGCGGATCCTCAAACAGGCGGCCACCAACAAGGCCGAACTCTTGCAGGACGTGCAACGGGAACATGGTTTGGCAACGGAAGATATCGCGTTTATCGGGGACGAGTTGGTGGACCTGCCGGTCCTGCGGCGGGTCGGTCTGGCCGTGGCGGTACCCAATGCCGTTCCGGAGGTCAAAGCCGCCGCGCATTATGTGACACGGCAGGCGGGCGGAGCCGGTGCCGTGCGCGAAGTGGTGGAGATGATCTTGAAAGCGCGCGGCGATTGGAAGAAAGTAATTGCGAAGTATCTGACGCTGCTGCCGTTGTTGTTGTTGTTTGGTTGCGGACGGGAAACGCCTCCGGCGTCGCCAAGCACCAATGAGGCTGTCGGTTACATCGAGAAATTCGAGTTTCCGGACCGGGATGAACACGGGCGGTTACTGCGAAAAGTGTCGGGCGACCGCGCCCGCATGGAAGCGGACGGGAAACTGGACATTGAGAATGCGCGGGTGGAGTTTTACTCCAGCAACAAGGTGACAATGGTGTTCACCACCCCGCGCTGCTGGCTGGATCGCGCCCACAACCGCGCAATGACCGACGCGCCCGTGCATATTGAACGTGACAACATAACCATCACGGGCATCGGCGGCGAGTGGGACGGCGAGAAATCCACGCTCACCATCCGCAGCAACATGCAAATGGTGCTGCGGCAGGCCAACTGGTTGAAATGAGAAAAACATGAGACAACTGATATTCGGAATCGCAGCCGTGACGCTGGCGGCGTTGTTGCGGGCGCAAACCAACGAGATGCCCGCTGCCACCAACACCGCGAAAGCAGCGGGAATGACGCTCGGCGCCACCAACGAGCCGACCACCATTACCTGCCAGAAGTGGAAATACCAATACGCCCGCAACATTGTCACCTTCCAGGGCGACGTGCTCGCCATCAATCCGCGCGCCATGATTCGTTCCGATGTCATGTTGGTGACACTGGACAAGGCCAACTCCATTTCCAACATCACAGCCGAGGGACACGTGACCATCGTCACTCCGAACAACGAAAAAGCCACCGCGAACCGCGCCGATTACACCGCCAAAGACCATCGGCTGGTGTTGACGATGGATCCGAAGGTGGAAGCACGCGGCACGGTCTGGACCGGCGACAGAATCACCTTCATCCTCGACGAAAAGGGCATCAAAGACATCGAGGTGGAAACCGGCCAGACCACCACCAACCGCTCTCAGTTGGTCATTTATCCCGAAGCCCAAAAGAACAAGGACGAGAAAAAGGACAAGGAAACGAAAAAGGCCATCGAGTGAGCGACGCCACCAACAACAACATCCTCCTGCGCACCGAAGACCTCGTGAAAATCTACGGCGGCCGGCGTGTGGTCAACGGCGTGGCCATCCACGTCAAACGCGGCGAGGTGGTTGGCCTGCTCGGCCCGAATGGGGCCGGCAAAACCACGACGTTTTACATGACCATCGGCCTGGTCAAGCCGGATGGTGGCAAGGTATTTTTCGATGGACACGATGTGACCCGCCTGCCAATGCACCAGCGGGCGCGGCTCGGCATGGGATATCTGGCACAGGAACCGAGCGTGTTTCGCAAACTGACGGTCGAGGAAAACATTCTCGCCATTCTGGAGACGCTCGATTTGTCGGAGCAGGAACGGAAGAATCGGCTGGATTATTTGTTGGAGGAACTGGATATTGCTCACTTGAGGCGAAACAAGGCGTACACGCTCAGCGGCGGCGAGCGGCGACGACTGGAAATCACCCGCGCGCTGGTGACCTCGCCGAAGCTGATGTTGCTGGACGAGCCGTTCAGCGGTGTGGACCCCATCGCCGTGTATGACGTGCAGCAAATCATCGCAGAGCTCAAACAAAAAGGGCTGGGCATTCTGGTAACCGACCATAATGTCAGAGAGACTCTTTCCATTGTGGATCGGGCCTATCTGATTTGCGAAGGCAAGGTCGAGGTGGAAGGTACCAGCGATTACCTCATCAATGACCCGAAAAGCCGGGAATTGTACCTTGGCCCGCGATTCAGCATGTAAGGATGACATCATGAACATTGCGACAACGAAATACCCATTGGAAATCGTCCCCGCCCGCATCGCCGAACGGGCCGAAGCCCGCCGTTCCCCTGTGTTCCTGAACACCGACTCAAACAAAGTCCATGCGCCGTACCGCCGCAGCCGTGGCGATGGCAACCTGAGGCACCCTCCACCGGTATGAGCGATCCCATCCCCACCCCCACTATTACTGTCGAGCGGTTCTACCTCAACCACGCCGAGAAGCTTGAACTCACTCTGATTGCGGGCGGTACCGGGCTTTCGCGCAAACTGGAGGAACGCGCCGTAAACCGTCCCGGCTTGGCGTTGGCAGGTTTTTTTCAATACTTCGCGTATCGCCGCATCCAGGTCATCGGCGGGGCGGAGTCCCGCTACCTCAAGTTCCTCGGTGAAAAGGTCGCCGCCAAACGGATTGAAGCGCTTCTGAAAGAGAAGATTCCCTGCCTGATTTTCACCCGCAACCTGAATCCGCCCGACTATGTTCGCGAACAATGTGAGGCGCTGAAGATTCCGTTGTTTCGGAGTCGGATCACAACACTCAAGTTTCTCAATGCCGCCACCATCGCCCTGGAATTGGAGTTTGCTCCGCAAATCACCGAGTTAGGCTCGATGGTGGACATCCTTGGCATCGGCGTCCTGATTCGTGGCGAGAGCGGCATCGGTAAAAGCGAAACGGTTCTCGGTCTTCTGGAACGCGGTTATGCGCTGGTGAGCGATGATGTCACCCGCATCCGCCTCTTAGAAGGCCGCGAGTTGATCGGCTCCTCTTCCGAAACCACCCGTTACCACATGGAAATCCGCGGCATCGGCATTATCAATGTTCCCGCCATTTTCGGCGTGGCCAGTGTTCGTCCTGAAAAACGGCTGGACCTGGTGGTCACGCTACAGGATTGGAGCAAGATGGAAGAAGTGGACCGGGTGGGGATGGATCAGCATCAATACACCATTCTCGGCATTTCTGTTCCGCACGTCCTCATCCCCGTCCGTCCCGGACGGGACATGGCGCGTCTGGTCGAAGTCGCCGCCCTCGATCAGAAACTGAAGAGTCTCGGCGTCAACGCCGCCCGTGAATTTAATGAACGATTGATCGAACGTATGCGTACCACACCACACTGATTTCACCATGTCCTCCGCCAACCAGGTCAAAAAACACTGTACGGTCATCAACAAACTCGGACTTCACGCTCGTCCGGCCGCCCTGTTTGTCAAGGTCGCCAATCGCTTTGAAAGCAGCGTATTGGTGGAAAAAGATGGCGAACAGGTCAACGGCAAGAGTATCATGGGACTTATGATGCTGGCAGCCGGACAAGGATCCAAACTAACAATCATCACCCAGGGACGCGACGCGGAAGCCGCTGCCCGCGAACTGGAACAATTGTTCCTGCAAAAATTTAACGAGGACTAATGAGCGCTCCTGCCACAACTGAACGCGTTTTCCAAGGCATCGGCGTCTCCCCCGGCGTTGCTCGCGGCAAAATCCTCGTGTACCGCATCGCCGAAGAGGTGGTCCCCGAATACGACCTCGCTCCCGACCAGATTCCACAAGAAATCGCCCGTTTCGAACAGGCACTCATCAAAACCCGCGAACAACTTCTCCAACTCCAACAACGCATCGCCGCCGGCGTCGGCTCTTCGGCTCCCTCCAGCATCCTCGATGTCCACCTTTCCATCACCGAGGACCCTGCCCTAATTGACCCGGTTATGCACCGGCTGGAAAAAGAGCACAAAAACGTCGAACACATCTTCCACGACGTCATCCACAAATACATGCAAACACTCCTGGAAATCCCCGACGACTACCTTCGCGAACGCGTCGCCGATATCCAGGATGTCGGACACCGGATCCTCCGCAACCTGCTCGGGTGCGAACACGTCGGCCTCGCCAACGTTCCTCCCGGCACCATCGTTGTCGCCTACGACCTCTCTCCCTCCGACACCTCTTCGCTCAACCGCCAAAACGTCGTCGGTTTCGCCACCGACATCGGCAGCCATACCTCTCACACCGCCATTGTCGCTCGTTCCCTGAATCTGCCCGCCGTGGTGGGGCTGCGCGACGCCAGCCAACACGTTCACGACGGTCAGATCGCCCTGCTCGACGGCTACAGCGGCACGCTGGTGGTTGAGCCCAGCCAACAAACCCTTTTCATCTACGGCCAGCTCGAACAAAAACGACACACCCTCGAAGAACGCCTTGCCGCCCTGCGCGATCTGCCCGCCGAAACCCTCGATGGACGTCGCATTGTCATCGCCGGCAACATCGAACTGCCCGAAGATATGACCGCCCTCCAACAAGTCGGCGCCGAGGGAGTCGGCCTGTTCCGCACCGAATTCCTCTACCTCAACCGCAAAGACTTCCCCAGCGAGGAAGAACAATACGCCAAATACCTCGCCGTCACCCGCGCCGCCAAACCTCATCCCGTCATCATCCGCACACTCGATCTGGGTGGCGACAAGTTCCGCAGCGAAGACGAAGGCCGCGAGACCAACCCCTTCCTGGGTTTCCGCGCCATTCGTTTCTGCCTGGCCAACCCGGATGTTTTCATCGCCCAATTGCGCGCCATCCTCCGTGCCAGCGCCGAAGGCAACGTCATGATCATGTACCCCATGATCAGCGGCATCAGCGAAGTCATCCGCGCCAATGAAATCCTCGACCAGGTCATGGCCGACCTCCGCAAAGAAGGAAAACCGTTCAACGAAAACATCCCCGTCGGCGCCATGATCGAAATCCCCTCCGCCGCCATGACCGCCGAGATGATCGCCAAAGAAGTGGACTTCTTCAGCATCGGCTCCAACGATCTCATCCAGTACACCCTCGCCGTGGACCGCGTCAACGAACGCGTCGCCAGCCTCTACGAACCCACCCACCCCGCCATCCTCCGCCTCATCCGCAACACCGTCGAAAGCGCTCACAACAACAACATCTGGGTCGGCGTCTGCGGCGAAATGGCCGGCGACCCGCTCTACGTCCCCCTGCTCGTCGGCATGGGCGTGGACGAACTCAGCGTCGGCGCCGCCAACCTGCTCCGTGTCAAAGAAGTTATCCGCCGACTCAAAATGAGCGATGCCCAGGAACTCGCCGCCGCCACCCTCCATGTCACCCACAGCCGCGAAGTCCAGGCCATGCTCAAAGCGCTTCTCCAACGCATTGACCCCGATCTGGTCAGTTGACGTGCCATGAAATTGGGCTTGCTTGTCGCGCTTTCCCTCTGCTGCGGTTTCACCCTCACCCAATCTCAAATCATCGGCCAACCCAATGACTGGGCCCAACCACAGGGCAACATCACCCTGACCTGGACCAATGCTCCAGCCCTGCCCGAAAACCGCGACGCACAGGTCCTGCGCCTCACCATCCACACCCCCTCCTTCCTCTACACCAAAGACGGCTCTCTCCCCTCTCCACTCGATGAATACGATTCGTTGGCCTTCTGGGCCTACCGCGACCCCGCGCCAGAACCAACAACCCTCGAACTTCAACTGCTCGAAACCGACGGCAAAGCCAAATTCTGGCGGCGCCTCGACCTCACCCACACGGGCTGGAAACTCATCGAAGTCCCCTTGCGTTACATGCGCCGCAGCGATACGCGTACCCCGCGATGGGATCGTGTGCGCCGCGTGGGATTCTATTTCCGCCACCCCGCCACGCTCAGCCTGGCTCAACTCACCTTCACAAAAGGCCCGCACCGCGCCCACCTCACCGCTGACGAACTGGCCGCCATTGCGTTTCCCAACACCCCCCGCAACCAACTCAAAATCGTGGACAAACCCGATTTGTTACTGCTCACCGACGCCACTCAACTGGACACAACCCTGCTCTCCGAACGGCTAACCGAAATCAACCACTGCCTCCGCCACGATCTGCCCTTCCTTAACGGACCCGACGGACAACCCACCCTCCTCATTTTCGCCACCGAAAACGCCTACCGGGAATTCACCCCCCGTTTTGCCGCAAAACTCGGCGGAGTTGCTGATAAACCCGCCTCCGGCGGCTACACCATCCAGGCCATTGCCACTTCTTCATGGGACCCCAACAAAGGGACTTTGCGCCCCGTCTATTCACACGAATACGTACATGCATGGCTGGATCGCGTCGCCGGTTTGCCCAGCGGCGCCGGCGACTGGGTTCAAGAAGGGTTCGCCAACCACTACCAAATTCGGTTCCACCCCCAAAACGATCTCCCCAACCTCATCCGCACCAGCATTGCTGATCCCAAACAATACCTGCCCCTCCAACAACTCTGCTCCGGCAAACGCATCCCCATGAACCGCTACTGGCAGGCGCTCACCGTCGTCCGTTTCCTGCTGGAAAAAACCTCCTATCAACAACACCTCCCCGCTCTCTTCGAAGCCTTCCACAAAAACGCCTCCACCGACCTCTCGCCGCACATCGAAACCATTCTCCATACCAACTGGGACACCTTCACCCGCGACTGGCTCCAGTTCTGCCGCGACACCTACGCCAAGCCCTAACGGTTGCCACCACTGCGTCCACCTGATACATTTGTCCCGTGAAACGCATTGTGGCCATGCTCCTCATCGCCACCGCCACCCTGCCGGGCCGGGCCGACACCCTCACCCTCACCTCCGGCGAAACCGTCACCGGCGAAATCACTGCGGAAACCTCCAACGACTACAGCGTCCGCATCGCCAACCCCAACTTCACCATCACCGCCATCCGCATCATTCCCAAGACCAATGTCACAAGCATCGTTCGCGACACCCCCGAACAACAAGCCCGGCGCGCCGCCTTTGAAAACCTCTGCCGCTACCACCTCCAACCCGACCAGGAATTCCCCACCGCCTACTATCGCCAGGTTATCGCGCTCATGGAAAAATTCCTCGCCACCTATCCCGACGACGATGTCATCCGCTCCAAACTCGCCCAATGGAAAACCGAACTGGCCCAGGTCACCAAGGGCCTCGTCAAATACAACAACCAGTGGCTGCCCCCTGAACAGAAAACCGCCGCCCGCAAACTCGCTCTCGAACAAGCTCGCCTCCAGGCCGCCCGCAAAAACTTGCAAACCCTGCAACAACGACTCGACGACCTCCAAACACACCAAAAAGACCTCAACAAAGAAATCGAAACCACCACCACCGAACTCGACCGTGCCGAGGCAGCCCTGGCCAACCTCCAGGATTTCGTCGAGCCCGTCTATGAATACCGCCCCATCGGCGGCGCTCCGTTTGCCCTCTCCACTCGCCGAGGGCCCATCGTCTGGTCACCGCCCTTCTGGGAACGCTACATGATCGGCGAAAACGTCACTCGCCATCCCCTGCGCACCTATTACGAGCAACAGATCGCTTACAACCGCAACCGTCTCGCACGTCTCCAAACCGACCTTGACCAGACCATCCGCGACATACGGGTTATCCGAGCCGACATCGAAAAAGCCCAGGCAGACCTCAAGTAACGCTTCATCCTGTCTGTTTCCTCCGACTCTGCATCGTTGCATTCAACGACAAAGAGACCATGTCATCCTTCATCGTCTGCTCTTGTTTCTTGCCACTGCCGTCCTAGCCTTTTGTTGTCACGCTGAAAAACGAGTTGTCACATCCCAAGCTCCTTGCGATACAATCCGGGCACGCAACGGGAAAGGCGACAAAATCGGGAATCCCCTCCATGCGGGATAGAAAAAAACAAAAACGGGGCTGCGAAAGCCCCGTGCGGAAGTCATCGTTGCCTTGCGGCAGCGGCTCGGCTCTTCCCGTTTTTGGAACAGAGAAAAGCGGGGCGAGCATCTGGCTCGCCCCGGAAAGTGTGTTCGAGTTGCGGGTTCTTATGGGTGGCTCTCGAACCGACCATTCCGCAGGTTTTGATCTGGCAACAATGAAACAATAACCGAGGAGAAAAGTCAATATGCCAACCACCAACCCCTATGTAATCACACACGTGACGAAGAATTGGATGAAGGATGAGTTTTACGATTCAGCTCTTGTCCTCGGTTTGGATATTGGAATTGAAGGCATCGGCGTTTGGTTGCGGAAAGGCCGCGAACCGCTTTTTGCCCGTACATTCATGGTTTCGCTCCCGGAAGCGGCTCCGCTGAAGAATCGGCGCGCCAAACGAGCACAACGACACGCCCGGCAGAGCCTCCGTCGTCGTGAGGCCATGTTGCGCGAGTGGGTTGTTCGCTACGGCTTGCTTCCCCAGGAAAAAACTGACGGACGGTGGTGGAAGAACCCTGCCGTTTTTGAGCGGGCCTTCGAGCATCGTCATCGAGCGATTACCACCGGGGTAGCCAGTCCTGAATGTTTAGTCGTATGCATCCGTCACCTCTTGCGGCATCGCGGTTTTGATTATCACCTGACCGACGAGGGGGCTTTCCCGTGGGGTGATGAATTGGATGATAAGGAAATCATCCAGTGGGCCAAGAACTCGTGTTGCGCACCGGAGTATCGCACTCATTTGTGCAATTTGATCGAGGCCGACGCTGCTTGGGCGAAAAACTCCGATGGCTCATTTACGGAAAAGTATCTCAAAGTGCGACAGGCACTGGATGATGCCGTGAGGGAATACGAGAACCGACCGGTCGAGCGGATGTTGGAACAGCATATGAGCGAGAAGAATCATCCGCATCTGCGGCCTCGCGCCCGTGGACGCAATTTCGCCCGTGAGCTTGTTAAGCAGCACTTATATGCCATTTGCGAGAAACATCGCCACTTTTTTGCGCCCGGCACTTTCGACCAAGCGATGCGGGAATTGCTGGGTGACCAGACAGGACCAAGTCAGTGGAAACTGACGTGGATGGATCAAGACGGCAAGGCCCGACAAACGATCCTCGATTATCACCGGCGCACACGGGAAGAGGCCGAAGAGCTTTGGAAGCGCAAAGTCAAAAAATGCCCGTTTGCTCCATTGCTGTTTGAAAAGCGGCATCCGACGACTCCACAACACGACTGCGCTGTCCGTAGCGACCCACGAATCCGTCGTTTCAACCTACTGATGTTCTTAGCTGAACGACGGATCGAACTGGAGACCCACGACGCGGAAGGACGACTCCAAAATCCGCGCGTGAATCTTGATGCCAACGTCGTCCGCGATTTGTTGGGCGATTTGGAGCAAGATATTCGGGCGGTCGAAGCCTTGCGAAACAAGCAGTCAGCGTCCCGACCAGACAAACCGGGGAAGAAGACCTTTGAACAGCGATGGCGCATCTGTAACGACTGCGGCAAGGAGACTGGACAAGATGAGACGGGCAAGAGTTCCTGTTGCAAAGCTAAGACAAAACCCAAAATGCCGCTCGCTGGGGTCGCTAAGGGGTCGTTCAATGCTGACTTTTTCGATCAGTTGGGTGACTTGTTGCGACCCGAATTGCGTTCCTTGAAGGGACGGGCGAGCCTGTCCGGCGAGGCGGCGGAAGTGCTGTTCAAGCTCGTTACCAGAAACGGTACAGACTTCGAGCCTGCTAGAATTCGCCAAGCGTTGGAAGACTGCGGCTACTACGATTGGCGTACCAATCTGCCGGCCGGCCTTGGCATCTATCCGCAAGTGACGTTCTTGTTAGGAAATCGCGGTCATTACGACAAGGACGGCAACCCCAGGCAGATCGACAAGACGACAGGCAACCCCGTACATCACGGCATCCTGCGCCGGCTGTTTGCGGGCCAGTTGCGTCTCGACGATGGGACATTGGTGGGTCTGAAGGATAAACTCGACGATAAGGTTGTGCCCGATTACGTGGTCATCGAAACCATTGGCGAGATTCCGAAAAACCAGAAGGAAAAGAAGGAGTTTCAAGACGAAATCAAAGCCAACCGGTCACGAAAAACCGACATCATCGAGAAGAAATACGGTCTGAAACTCGATTCGCTTTCTGACTGGCAGGTGAAACAAGTGTTGCTGTTCGACCAGCAAGCCAATGAGGAAGGCGAAGCGTTCAGCCCCTACAGCGGCGTGTCCCTCGGCACAAACCCGCTGGCGCATGATTTGGAGGTGGAGCACATCTACCCCGAACGACGCGGCGGTATCAGCGTCATGGACAATTTGGTTATCACATGGCGCACAGAAAACCAAACCAAGGGAGACCGAACTCCTTGGGAGTGGGCAAAAGACGAGGGTTGGCGGGTGGACGTCCATTTGCAGAAGATGCACTGGAGTGCGAACAAGCGCGCTCTATTTGTCCGCCAAGAAAGCGATCCGCCGCAGTGGGACAACACCACACGGATGGCCCAACTTGCTCGGCATCTCCGCGCCGAGGTCATCCACTGGCTTGGTTTAGACCAGATCCAAGATCAAAAGGAGCGTAACAAGGAAATCGCCCGCCGCATCGGGACGCCGACCGGCTTCCAAACCAGCGTTTGCCGCGAGTCGTGGACACCACCCCATGTGTTTCCCCAAATGTATCGGTTGCTCTGCGACAAGAAGGGAGTCCCGGTGCGCGACAGGAATGGACAAGAGCGATGGGTCAAAGACCGCACCAATTTGCGACATCACCTCTGGGATGCCGCTGTGCTTTCGCATATTCCACCAGGTGTGGGGCTGAATTCCGCCGATTGCGGCGGCATTTTCGTCCACCGTCGCGACCCGCAGAATGGCGAATGGTCGGTTTCGGCGTTAGCGGATCTTGGCCCTGACCTGGTGGCGTTTGAAAAGGCCAATGCCGACCGTTGTTTAGTGGTGCGCCTGCGCCAACGCAAATCCAAAAAGTCCCGTTACAAAGAAACCATCTTCAGCCTGCCGGATCAACAGAACAGGGTCTTTGCACGCGAACCATTGAGCAAGGTCGTCACATCTCTCTTAAAGAGCAAGAAGAAGAACCCGGATGCAGAATTGCGGAAGCTATTGGACCGGCCGGGGCTTCTCAACCCCCTCGAAATCACAAACAAAAAGACAGGCCAAACGAAACAAATCAAGTTGCTGAACAAGGCCGACGTAGAACGTTGGTTATCCTGCAAAGACGTCTCACTGGATCAAGAAGGATTCCGCAAATTCATCGAGGATGTGGGCGTGCCGACGGAGCAAATCCCAGACGACGCGGTGAAAGCGGCGTTCATGAAGAGAAATGGCGAGACGTTACTTCGCAAGACGTTCAAGCCCAACTCCCTTGTAAGTTTTATTCGACAGAAATGTCGCATCAAAGATTCAGAAATCGAGGCCCGTGTGGAAATAGCTATCGCCGAACGAAATGAACGCACCGTCCTGCGGGCGGCTAACGGACGAGACGGACAGCCCGGTCAAGTCATCCGCAGCATTCTTATCGAGCAAGACAAGTTGCCGCCATGCGGTTTTGGCCTACATTTCAATCCCACTGCCAAACCCAAACGCGGGAGCGAAGTCGCTGGGTTCAAGCCTGTGGACAATAGTAATTCCGTTGTCTATCTGCGCCGCGAAATCTGGATCGGCCAACGCACCAAAAAGAAAGGCAGAAAAACAACCGTGGAGACCTTCTACAAGTCGCGCCTCATCCCACATCCACGTCACCTCGCTTCGTACCAGAAACTTCACGGCCAGCCGTGGAAAGCCGACCCGTTACCGCTAGGAATGAAACTGGCCGGCAAGCTGGCCGTTGGTGACCTGCTCCGTATTCCGTTGAAAAAAGAAAAACGAAATCGCAACGACAATTTGATCGCGAAGCGCGGTGAAACCCCGCTGGAGTCGAGGTTCTACCGGGTCAAGTCAATGAAGACCAACGGCACGATCGAATTCCAAATGGCCGAGTTTGCTGAACCAAAGTTGGTAAAAGGGCAAATCCCCGATCCGGCCACGGAACGGTTATTGGAAACCTACGAGTTGACGTGCAGCAACGAGGCCGATTTGCTCTGGTTGCTGGAAGTCACGACAGGCAAGAGAATCAAACTTCCACCGCCGGTCGTGGAAAACGCTCCGACCACTGGGAAACGGGAGGGCGAACTTCTGTAGGAGGCGGCTTGATTGATCCATCATCTGATCCTGCTCACCGAAAGCCAGCACCTGCATGTGGCCGACGGCAAACTCGTTTCCGGTGAACGCAACATCGCCATCGAAACGCTCGGCAGCATCCAGTGTTTTGCCACTTCCTGCCAGTGGTCGCAAACCGCGCTGGAAATGCTCGCCACCCAATGCCCGGTCGTCATGGCCCGATGGGATAAGCAGCAAAAGAAATGGAAAACGTTCAGCCTCGCTCCCAAAGCCCGGTATGTGAATCCCACCGCCCTGTGGAAACTCTGTCGGCTGTCGCCCCAGCGCGCCACCCAACTCGCCAGCGGGCTACTCTGGACGAAAGTCTGCAACCAACATCAGATGCTTCGCACCTTCGACCCGCGACTGGCCGATAAACCGCAACTGAAAGAAAACTCCTACAACCGCATCCTGCGGCTCGAAGCCGCGTATTCCCGCTTCTTCTGGCCCCGGTACTTCTCCGCGCTGGCCACCGACCTGTTTGAACGGGAACGCCGCAAGCCGCAACATCCGCTCAACGTTGCCCTCAACTACGGCTACGGTTTCCTCTATCACGCCCTCGAATGGCAATGCCTCGCGTCCGGCCTCGACCCAACCGTCGGTATCATCCACAAACTCCGCCGCAGCCGGCCCAGCCTCGCCTGCGACCTGATCGAACCGTTGCGCTGCACCGTCGAACTGACCGTCGCTCGGCATCTCGACGACCTGCAGGAACCGAAACGCATGGCCGGTCATTTCGCCGAGATGATGGAAACGCCGTTCACCTACCGCGACGGCAAGTTCCGACTTCGTTCCATCATCCGGCTCATGGTCGAATCATTTGTGCGATCGCTCGACGGCAAAGAAACCTTCCAACCCTTTGTCCTCCATGCTCGTGATGCTTGCCTATGACACCCCGGAGCAGAAGGATCAGACCTTCCTCCGGAAAGAGTTCGAGCGCATTGGCGGCACGCGCGTGCAGTACAGCATTTACCTGTTCAAGGGCGAACCGCATGAGTGCGAGCGCGTCATCCGCTACATGCAGCGTGTCGCCAAAGGTATTCCCGGCGACATTCGACTTTTCCCGATGGAAGAATCCACGTGGGAGGCGCAAATCATCATCACCGAGTGCGTCGAAAACACCAAGCGAATTACTGAACTGAAGGAATTCGTGAAAGTCTGGTAAACCGAACCCGCTCTATTCGAGCGGGTTCGGCGCACCTCTTACCAAATTGCCCCGTGGGGGGCGAGATCAAAACCATCGTTGCTCCGTTGGGCGATTGGCACTGTCCTTACCAAATTGCCCCGTGGGGGGCGAGATCAAAACGACGATCCAGAAAACATCCAAACATCCGACTGCTTACCAAATTGCCCCGTGGGGGGCGAGATCAAAACAGTAGGTGCGGTTGTAACTGTTGCTGACGGACTTACCAAATTGCCCCGTGGGGGGCGAGATCAAAACTATGGTGGGCAGATGGCTTTTTATTGTGGCTTCTTACCAAATTGCCCCGTGGGGGGCGAGATCAAAACAGCAGCCCTTGCAAAATCAACGCATCACTCAGCTTACCAAATTGCCCCGTGGGGGGCGAGATCAAAACCTCGGCTTCCTTGCTGAACAGCCGATAACGATCTTACCAAATTGCCCCGTGGGGGGCGAGATCAAAACGCGGCTCCCAAGACAGTGCTCAACGAGATGACCTTACCAAATTGCCCCGTGGGGGGCGAGATCAAAACAGAACGGGTAACTGGTCTGATAACCACGGACTCTTACCAAATTGCCCCGTGGGGGGCGAGATCAAAACCTTAACCAGTTGCTCATGCGTCAACTTGCCGCCTTACCAAATTGCCCCGTGGGGGGCGAGATCAAAACGAGGTCAGCGATGGCGAGCGTTAGCGAGACATCTTACCAAATTGCCCCGTGGGGGGCGAGATCAAAACGTCACGTCCCATTGAGTGACAGTAGTATTCGCCTTACCAAATTGCCCCGTGGGGGGCGAGATCAAAACGTGGTGGATGTCTTTAACGCACGGCTCAACGGCTTACCAAATTGCCCCGTGGGGGGCGAGATCAAAACGGCAACTGTAGAGCGTTGCTGGCCACCACGCGCTTACCAAATTGCCCCGTGGGGGGCGAGATCAAAACTGTGCGATAAACAGCGTTCGTGTCGTATAGCTCCTTACCAAATTGCCCCGTGGGGGGCGAGATCAAAACACGCTGAAGTCCGCGGCACGTGCTAATGCCAACTTACCAAATTGCCCCGTGGGGGGCGAGATCAAAACGGCGGCGAGCGTGGTATCGGCGGCGACGATGACTTACCAAATTGCCCCGTGGGGGGCGAGATCAAAACAAACTTCTCGCCAAGTTCCTTCATGGAGATTCCCTTACCAAATTGCCCCGTGGGGGGCGAGATCAAAACGTTGCTGGCGTTTCTGGATGATGCTCCAGACGCTTACCAAATTGCCCCGTGGGGGGCGAGATCAAAACGAGCCTCCATCGTGCTCGACGAGACTCTACGTCTTACCAAATTGCCCCGTGGGGGGCGAGATCAAAACAGATCACCGGCGCGGATGGCCGCGCCGAAACGCTTACCAAATTGCCCCGTGGGGGGCGAGATCAAAACAAATGCCCGTGCCGAATCGCCGCCTCCCGGCACTTACCAAATTGCCCCGTGGGGGGCGAGATCAAAACTGAGAACGGTCTGGAGCGGCTCACGCTCAACACTTACCAAATTGCCCCGTGGGGGGCGAGATCAAAACCGCCTTTCGGAGCGTATAGCACGCTTAGAAACCTTACCAAATTGCCCCGTGGGGGGCGAGATCAAAACCACGGTCCAAGCTCGTTGTTGGCCGTTGTTTGCTTACCAAATTGCCCCGTGGGGGGCGAGATCAAAACATCTGCCTGCACTATACCACCACCCGCCGGAGCTTACCAAATTGCCCCGTGGGGGGCGAGATCAAAACACACTGCTGTGATTTGTGCGCGCCATCGCCTTCTTACCAAATTGCCCCGTGGGGGGCGAGATCAAAACCACAACAGAGCAATGTCTGATTTGTCCAATTTCTTACCAAATTGCCCCGTGGGGGGCGAGATCAAAACACAAAAAGGCGGGTTGGGCGTTGATCTTGACCTTACCAAATTGCCCCGTGGGGGGCGAGATCAAAACGGCCGTAGTTGGACAGGCGCTAAGCAGGTCAGCTTACCAAATTGCCCCGTGGGGGGCGAGATCAAAACCTCCGATGCCAAATCGCTCGCTGTGTTCGCCCCTTACCAAATTGCCCCGTGGGGGGCGAGATCAAAACACGATAAGCGGGGTGGCCATCACCGATGCTTTCTTACCAAATTGCCCCGTGGGGGGCGAGATCAAAACGACCGAGACGGGAGCGACCGTGTCGGGGAGTGCTTACCAAATTGCCCCGTGGGGGGCGAGATCAAAACGGCGGGCACCCGCTCTAGCAGCTTCGCGGCGACTTACCAAATTGCCCCGTGGGGGGCGAGATCAAAACGGCGGCGCTGCTGAAAGCGCATCCATCCATCGCTTACCAAATTGCCCCGTGGGGGCGAGATCAAAACGGCGATGAGGCAATCGTAACTGTGGCACATAGCCAAAACAATAAGTGGATTTTCCAAAGCGAAACTTTACCGGAGTATCCGTCAAACCTGAATACACGGTAGGTCACGCCGTTGCAGTCGGGCCACTCCTCCCAACACCTCTTGTGTGATGGTTTGCCGGACAGAAGCCACGATGTTGCCGCGGTCATTTTACCAATCCGCGGTTCTTTCTTGAAAAAGAGTGTTTTCGGGGACAAAACGTCACCGCTTCATGACCAAACATATTTCTCTTGTTTTTTTGTTGTTGGTGGCTGCGGTTGGCTTGGCATCGGCAGAGTCTCCGTGGCGTTTCTCGACGAGTCTTTCGGTGAAAGAAACCTTCGATAACAATGTTTTCCTGCAAGACTCAACGGCACTGGCTCATAAAAGTTCATGGGTCTCCTCCTTCACGCCGTTGCTCTCTCTCTCCTATCAGGCCACGCCTGAATTCACATTGGCCGTCTCGTATGCGCCCGAAGTTGTTTTCTATCATTCCTACAGTTCCGAAGACCATGTTGACCACCGTGCGACATTGAATTTTCGTGGCACTTCCGGTGATACCGCCTGGGAGGTGAACCACACGATCGTCGGCATTCAAGGGAACGATTGGGGGCCGACTTTCGACCTGGCTCACGGCGGCGACATCCCCGCCGTGGGCGGTATTCCGCTCCGCGATCGGCGCGACGCGATCATCTACCGCAACAACATTCGTCTTACTCAAACCATTGGCTCGTGTTTTCTCCGCCCGGTGTTCACTGCCTACGTCCACGATTTCAAGACACAACAGAGCGACGTCTCCGGTTACGAAAATTACATTGACCGTTACGACGTCAACGGCGGTCTCGACATCGGCTTTGCCGCCGCCAGGAAAACCTGGCTCGTGTTCGGTTATCGTTACGGCTACCAGCACCAGGGGGAACGCCTCGGCGTTCTCAGCCCGTACAGTAGCAACTATCATCGTGTCCTTGCCGGTATTGAGGGCGCGCCGTCTGATTGGCTGAAGCTTCAGGTGATGGCCGGCCCGGATATTCGCGTCTTCCGTTCCGGCAATCTTCCTCCGACCTTCGACAAGAACGAACTGCTCTGGTATGTGGACGCTTCCGCAACGATCACTTTCGGAAAAAACGACACGTTGGCCGTGACGTTGACCCGCTATGAACAACCCGCTTTTTCCAGCCATAGCGTCTATGAAGACATCCTCTACAGCATCGCCTGGCAGCACCGCTGTCATGACAAGCTCACCGCGACCATCGGCCTGAAAATCTACGAAGGCGACTGGCAGTCACCTGTCAACCGTGACGACGTCATCTACACGCCCAATGCCAGCGTCAGTTACATCTTTGCGCGCCATTTCAGCGCCGATCTCACCTGGTCGTACGACGCCGTCAAAAGCGAGGTTCCCAACACCGCCGGCCGCGAATTTACCCGCCACTTGGTCTCGTTCGGTCTGAAGCACAGTTTTTAGCGCGCGCCAAAGCTGTTGCGCCGCCGGGGCGTCTGCCGTATAAGTCGCTCAAGCCATGAAACCAACCGACTTGCGAGGCATCCTCCAATACATCCCGCAATTCCGCGACCGGGTGTTCATCCTGGCGGTGGACGGCGCCATTGTGGCGGATGACAACTTTGGCAACATCCTCCTGGACATCGCCGTGCTGCGCAGCCTGAACATCCGCGTCGTGCTCGTCCACGGCGCGGGACACCAAATCCAGCAGTTGTCGCAACGTCTCGGCCAGCCAATCTCCAATGCCGACGGCACGGGCGTCACCGACGAGCCGACCTTGCGCATCGCCATCATGGCGGCCAATCTGGTGACGCACGAGATTCTCGAAGGACTTTCCCTGAATAACCTCCGAGCCGCCCACACCAATTGCATCGAAGCCGTGCCGCTCGGCATCCGCAAGGGCATTGACCATCAACACACGGGCAAGGTTCATCAGGTGGATGTGAACATGCTCCGCACCCTGCTCGACGACGGCCTGCTACCCGTCGTCCCCCCGCTCGGATTCGACGGCAACGGGCATACCTATCGGCTGAACTCCGATGCCCTCGCCTCGGAATTGGCGCGAGCGTTGGGCGCTGTGAAGTTGATGTTTATCGGCCCGCGACCGGGTTTGGAGATTGACGGCAAGTTGGTTGGGCAACTGAGCGTGGCGGAGTTGGATCAACTATTGAAAACAACGCCGGAGCGGTTGCGCCCGGAGATGCTTTCGAAGGCGGCCTATGCGTTGCGGGCCTGCGAAAACGGCGTGCCGCGCGTGCACATCCTCAGCGGCGAGGTGGATGAGGGCGTGTTGGCCGAAGTCTTCTCCAACGAAGGCATCGGCACGCTCATTTATGCGAACGAATATCAAGCCATTCGCCCGGCCCGCCGACGGGATGTCCGCGCCATCCTGGCTTTGATCAAAGGTTCCGTTCAGGAAGATCAACTCCTACCCCGCACGCGTGCCGACATCGAAAAACACATCGGCGACTATCATGTCTTCGAAATTGACAACAACATCGTCGGCGTCGTGGCCGTCCACCCCTATCTGGAGCAGAAAGCGGCCGAACTGGCCTGCCTGCACGTCAACGACGCACACGCCCATCGCGGTATCGGTACAAAACTGGCCCTGCGGGCGGAAGCCGTGGCGCGAGAACTCGGCGCCAAACGCATTTTCGCGCTCTCCACGCAGGCGTTCACCTTCTTCCAGCACAAGCTGAACTACACCGAAGGCACGCCCGACGATCTGCCACCGGCACGCCGCGAAAAATACGAGCAAAGCGGGCGCAACTCGAAAATCCTGGTGAAATCGCTTACGCCTTGAAGTTCGCCTGGGAACGACCGGCGGACGGTTTCAGTTCGGCCAACACCTTGTTCCACTCCTGCAACAGTTGTTGGTGGGAACTTTCCAGACGGGCAAGCATGACCATCTGACGGTTGATCTCGTTGAGACGAGCGGCGATGTTGTTGCTGATCTCGGTGCGCTGGGTCTGAAGCTCCTTCAACTTGCTTCCCAACGCCAGCAGGCGCGGGTCCACTCCGGCCGGCGGCGGAGGCGGCGGCGAGGGAGGAGTTTTTTTCGTCTTGGGGGGAACAATCACCTTGGTGTTACAGGCGGGACATTCCACCGTAAGCCCCTCGGCGGCCTCGTCCACAACAAGATTTTTGTGGCAAGCGGGACATTCAAAAACAATGTCGCGCGGTCCGATTTCCGGTTGTTGATTGGCAGTGCTCATGGATTGACGAACCGCTAGAATGCTGACTCTGCGACGGCATTGCAAGCCGGAAGCTTCCTGCTAAGATGCGAGCACTTTGCGAAAATCATCTTCCAAAATTGTTGTGGGTTGCTGCGGCTTCGCGCTGGCGCAGACGAAGTATTTTGCCACGTTTCCGTGCGTGGAGATTGACTCCAGTTTCTACAACCTGCCCCAACGGGAAACCGCCGCGCGCTGGCGGGAAAGCGCTCCCGACGGGTTCCAATTCGCCATGAAAGCGTGGCAGGTCATTACCCATCCCGCCGATAGTCCCACCTACAAACGCACGCGACTCGATCCTCGTGATCGCCCCTACTGCGGCGGTTTCGGGTTCAACCCGACGATCCGCTGGGCCTGGGAGGAGACCTTTCAGGTGGCCAAGGTGCTGGAGGCATTTCTGGTGTTGTTCCAGTGTCCCGCGGGATTTCGTCCGACCAGGGAAAATGTGGCGAATCTGCGAAAGTTTTTTGAGCGGGCAAAACGCGGCGCGTTCCTAATGGGATGGGAACCGCGCGGGGATTGGGATGCAACATTGGTGGCAAAACTCTGCGACGACCTCGATCTTGTGCATGTGGTGGACCCGTTGAAAACGGCGCCGGTGGGACACGCCTCGCTCCGTTATTTCCGGTTACACGGCCTCAGTGGCTACCGACATCGCTACACGGATGACGAGTTGCAACGAATCAAGCAAATCTGTGATCAACAACAGATGCCGGTGTATTGTCTGTTCAACAATGTGACGATGGCCGCCGACGCGCTGCGGTTTGCGCGTTTGGCAGGGCGGGGTTAACTCAGCCGACGAGCCGTCCCACGGCGTCTATCAATTCCTGAACCGTAAACGGTTTCAACAAATAACGCCCCGGCACCGTGCTCAGAAAACGCCGCATTTCGGGATCGTCGCCATGCCCCGTGATGAACAAGAATTTGCCGGCCAGTTCCGGATGTAGCGCGACGGCCCGTTGATACAATTCATCGCCGCGAAGTTTCGGCATCATCAGGTCACACACAATGGCGTCATACTGCTGCACCTTGACCTTGAGAAAGGCCTCGTCGCCGTCATAGGCCGAATCCACCAGGAAATTGTCGCTGATCAACGCGCTGCTAAGCGCCTCCACCAACCGACGATCGTCATCCACCAGAAGCACGGCCTTAAACGGCTGATTCGTCGCATTCATGGCAACTACACTACCCCCTTTTCGATTTCTGGCAACCTCTAAACTTCTTTGAAAAACTCCGACGGGGATAGCGTCAGCGGGTCAGGGTAAAAATCTTCGTGTCCCAGCGGTACCCGGTCCAGCGTCATGGGAAAAAACTTCCCGCTGGCCGTCGCGTAAGTTTCGCCATTCCTGTCCCGCAATTCCCCCTCGGCCACACAGATTCGCCGCTGAGCCTGTCGCACCCACCCAACGAGGCGATATTGTTTCCCTACTTCGACCTTTTTCTGGTAACGCACTGCGAGTTCGACAGACACATAAAACTTCCGGTTGGCATACGATACCGCCCAGAACATCACCTCGTCCAATGCGCTGGCAATGACACCACCATGAATCACTCCGCGATAACCTTCATGGCGCGAATCCGGCTCGAAATCAGCACACACTTCGCCGCCCTCGACCCGGAATCGCAGCCGTAATCCCGCGGGATTCTCCGCACCACAAACGAAACAACCGCGAGTGTATGGCAACAGGATGGCACTCATTTAATCATCGCCCGAATCAAACGCCCCAACAAATACACCACAAACCACACCGGCAAGGCAAACAGAAGCACCGCGATCACGTTGGTGTTATCCCACCGCAACAACCGCGCCTGCATCGGATAAAACAAAATCAAGAAATAACAGGAAAACCGTGTATGTCCCAGCACCTCGCACAGCCCTCTGTCCTTTTTGCGAAATCCCAGCACAATGGTGAATACACCCAGCGCAACCGTTGCCGCCGTCACCAGCCACGCAACGCTCATCTGCGCTTTGGAAAACTCCGTCACATACCCCGTCCACCCAATCCCCGACAGGCGCGCGCCCCAATTCAATCCCGCCCAGAGCATCACAAACCCGTTGCTCACCGCATGGCCAAAGGAAACCTTGCTCTTATACAACTCCCCCAACGCCAACGTCACATACAAGGGCAGGATCCCCAGCCAGACCGAACCAAAATAACGAAACGGTTCCGTCACCAGCTTTAGCCATGTCGTCCAATACAACTCCAATGAGACCACCAGGTTGATTCCTCCTTGGCGCGGCTTTTACCACAACGCACCTTGCGCGTCCAGACCGCACACAGTATAGTCCTCCCCGTGATCTTGAACATCATCCATTACGGACATCCCGTGCTGCGCGAAAAAGGCAAACGCATCGAGCGCGTCACACCGGAAATCCGCCAGCTCGCCGCGGACATGATCGAAACCATGTACGCCGCCAACGGCGTCGGCCTCGCCGCCCAACAGGTCGCCCGCCCTCTCATGTTGACGGTCATTGATGTCTCCCAAAGCGAACAACCCTCCGAACTGCTCCTCAACGGCCAACCGCAGGAAATCGCCAAACACATGCCGCTGATCCTGCTCAACCCGCGCATCACCGACACCAAAGGCGAACATCATGGCGAAGAAGGCTGCCTGAGCGTCCCCGGAATCTCGGCCGATATCCGACGCGCCGCCCGTGTCCGTGTCGAGGCCGAGGACATCCAGGGCAACCCCCTACAAATCGAAGCCTCCGGACTACTCTCCCGCGCACTCCAACACGAACTGGACCACCTCAATGGCATCCTTTTCCTCGACCGCGCAGACGCAGCCACACGGGCCAGCCTCGCCGGGCGACTCAAAAAACTCCAAAAAGAAACCTTGGACGCCCTGAAAGCTGCCAACAAAAAAACCCGCTTGTTCGCCACGCGCTGAAAACACATGGGATTCCTCCGCACAGCGATTCTCTGTTGCGCCGGGTTTCGCCACTACCGCGAAGTCCGCGACCTCTCTCTCGGCGCATCCATCAAATACCTCTTCCAACTTGTCACCGTGTTGGGACTGCTGCTAACCGTCAGCTTCATCCCTTGGGGATGGCAGTTGGCCAACCGCGCCGCCAACTGGACCGACTACCACCTGCCACCCTTGGAAATCAAAGGCGGCAAGGTTGTCTCGCCCATCACCCAACCATACCGCGCCGGCAACAACGAATTTCTCTTCCTGCTCGACACCACGGGACAAACCACCGCCGCCGACCCCCAAGCCATGCGGGGCATCCTCCTGACCTCCGACACTCTCATCTTCTGGCTCAAGGCCGACTCGCGGCCCGATTCACCTGTCTACGCTCAACGCCACAGTCTTCGCGCTTATCCCGATGCCATAATCAACGGCGATTACGTTCGCAGCATGATTTTGGCCGCCATGGTGGTCAGTCTGCCACTGCTGTGGCTGGGCGGAATACTCACCGCCTTCGCGCAGGCGCTGTTTTTCTCGCTTGCCTCCTCCATTCTTGAGCAAGGCACCCCCAATGGCCTGCGCTGGTCGCAACTTTTCAACATCGCCCTCCACGCCATCACCCCCGCCGCCGTCATCCTCACCACCTACACCGCCATGCGCTTGGAAGGATTGGACTTGCGCTTGATCTACATCGTTGTGTACGGCATTTTCCTGCTCGGCGCCACCCACGCCTGCCGCAACCCGCTGCCCCAGGAAGAACCGGCCGACAACGAATGACCCCGAGTGTACAACAAGAAAAACAGTTCGTCGCCGCCACCTCCGTCGTCGCCGCCGTCTTCCTCACCGCCATGAAAATCACCGTCGGCTGGATGACCGGCAGCCTCGGCATCCTCGCCGAAGCCGCTCACTCCGCCCTCGACCTCGTTGCCGCCCTGATCACCTTTTTCGCCGTCCGCGCCAGCGACCGCCCGCCGGACACCCGCCATCCATACGGCCACGCCAAAATTGAAAATCTTAGCGCCCTGGCGGAAACGCTCCTGCTTTTCCTGACCTGCGGTTGGATCATCTACGAAGCCATTGAACGCCTCTTTTTCCGCCCCGGCCACGTGGACGCCACTCTCGGAGCCTTCCTCACCATGGGCATCTCCATCGCCGTGGACTTCTCCCGATCCCGCGCCCTCTCCAAGGTGGCCCAAAAACATCAAAGCCAGGCCCTCGAAGCCGATGCCCTCCATTTCCAAACCGACATCTGGAGTTCACTCGTCGTCCTCGGCGGCCTCCTCCTCGTCCGCCTCGGCATCGGCGGCGGACAACCCGACGCCATCGCCGCCCTTGTCGTCGCTCTCATCGTCATCCATGTCAGTTGGAAACTTGGCCGCCGCACCATAGATGCCCTTCTCGACACTGCCCCGGCAGGGCTTACTGATAAAATCACCTCTGCCGTCGCTCAACTCCCCGGCATCCGCCGCGTCCTCCGTGCTCGCGTCCGCGGTTCCGGCAACCACATTTTTGTGGACCTCCGTGTCGCCGTCCCCCGACATTACTCCCTCCAAGACAGCCACAAAATCACGCACCACATCCAAGATGTCGTCCACGCCATCGCCCCCACCGCCGACATCATCGTGGACACCATCCCCTCCGCCGAGCAAGAAAACGTCTTTGAGCGCATCCACGCCGTGGCGGCTCGCGGACATTTTGCCGTTCATCACATCGCCGCCCACCACACCACAAAAGGCATGTACATTGACCTGGACCTCGAAGTCGAACCCTCCCTGACCTTTGAACGGGCGCACGCCCAGGCCAGCGGCCTGGAACAACAGTTGCGCGCCGAATTTGAAGAACTGGCCGACATCAACGTCCACATCGAACCGCGTGACAAGGAACCAATGACCGCCGCCGAACTTACCCCGGAACAGGCCTGCCCTTACATCGAACGGATTCTTGCCACCTGCAAGGAGTTCCCTGCCATTCGTGACTGCCAGGACATCCGTCTTCAACGCATGCGATCCGGCATTCACCTGTCCTTCCATGCCCTCATTGACGCCACCCGTAGCGTCACCGAAGTTCACCACCTCGCCGAGGAACTGGAAACCCATCTTCGCCGCAACATTCCCGACCTCTGCCGCGTCGTCATCCACACCGAACCACATCCCGTCGCCTAGTGTTGTCTCACCCGCCGCCTCTTATCACCCCACCCCAGCCACTCCATCCGCCAAAATCAATTTCGTTGCACGTGCTACAAAATTGATTTATTTCTTCACTCATCAAAGGAAAGCCTTTCCGCAATGGCACGACATTGGAGCGAAACCGCACTGGAGACGTTGGATGTGTTGTTCTGGGGTATGGAGGTGCTGCGACGCCCCATGGGGCACCCGCCCTTCGAAGCCTGGCAACGGCGGTACGGCTCGCTCTCGGCCATCGCACGACTGGAACGCGCTCACCTGCTCCAACGCGAGAAACACGCCAAACGCCTGGTCTATCACGTAACCGACCTGGGGCGGTTGATGTCACTCGGAGGGCGCCATCCCGAACAACAATGGCAACGGCCGTGGGACGGGCAGTGGCGGATGTTGATCTTCGACCTGCCCGCAGGCCAGAAAGCCGTGCGCGGACGACTGCTGCGATGGCTGCGCCGCAATGGTTTTGGATACCTGCAGGACAGCGTCTGGATTCATCCCGACCCGATCCCTGAACTGGCGGATGCTCTGAGGGAGTTTCGTTATGATGTCGAGTCCTGCACCTTGTTGGAAGCCCACTGTTGTGCCGGTTACAACAATGCGGCACTGGTGAGTGGCGCGTGGAAATTCGAGCTAATCAACAAACGTTATGAGACTCTGATCTCACAAGCTGAAGGACTTTTACGGCATCTACCAGCCCCATCCGACCGCGAGCTACTACAACAACGATTGCGAGAACAACGTCGTGGGTGGCGCAATGCAACCGAGTTCGATCCATTTCTACCCCAGACGTTGCATCCCCGTGATTATCTCGGCCCACGCGCATGGAACATCCACCGCGAGGTGATGTCGCGCCTGGCAACGCTTCTTTTGGCATCGTCATCCTACTAAATCAATTATGTGGCACGTGCTACGTAATTGATTTGAAGGAATACCGATGTCAAGTCGGCGGGTGCTGGGCCAAGGGAGGCGAGGCGAGGGTTTCGATGGAATGATTCAGGTCTGTTCGATCAGGGCGCGGAACTGGTCAAAGAGGTAACTGGCGTCGTGGGGGCCGGGACTGGCTTCGGGATGGTACTGGACGCTAAAGACCGGCAAATCTTTGTGTCGCATTCCTTCAACGGTTTGGTCATTGAGGTTGATGTGGGTGACTTCGATGTCGCCCGGCAGGCTCGTCGGGTCAACGGCGAAGCCGTGGTTTTGAGAGGTGATGGCGACTTTGCCGGTCGGCAGGTCTTTGACCGGTTGGTTCCCGCCGCGGTGGCCGAATTTGAGTTTGAAGGTGCGTCCGCCAAAAGCGTGGCCGAGGATTTGGTGTCCGAGGCAGATGCCGAAGATGGGCAGTTTTCCGAGCAGGCCGCGGACAGCGGCGTGGGCGTATGGCAGCGCTTCGGGGTCGCCGGGTCCGTTGGAGAGGAAGACGCCGGCGGGGCGGTATTTCAAGACCTCTTCGGCGGGGGTGGTGGCGGGGACGACCTGGACCTTGAATCCGCGTTGGCGGAGGCGTCGAAGGATGTTGTACTTGATGCCGAAATCGTAGGCGACGATGGGGATGTCGGCGGGGCGAAGTTCGTCGGTGTAGCGCATCTGGCCGTCGGGGGTGCGCTCAATTTTCCAGTTGCGGCTTTGTTGGTCGTCGGGGTCCCATGTGAACGGTTTTGGGTGAGTGACTTCTTTGACGTAGTCCACGCCGACGATGCCTTTCCATTCCCTGGCGCGTGTGACGGCTTCTTTGTCGGAGATGTTTTCCGTGGAGATGCAGGATTTCATTGCGCCTTTGACGCGGAGGATTTTGGTGAGCGCGCGAGTGTCAATCCCCTGGATGGCGGGAATTTTGTGTTCGGTGAGGTAGTCGGGCAATGACTGGGTGCTGCGCCAGTTGGAGACGATGGCGGACAGTTCGCGGACGAGGAATCCGGCGACGTGCGGTTTCCAGCTTTCGACGTCTTCGGGGTTGACGCCATAGTTGCCGATTTCGGGATAGGTCATTGCCACGATCTGGCCCTTGTAGGAGGGATCGGTGAGGATTTCCTGGTAACCGGTGATCGAGGTATTGAAAACAGCTTCGCCGCAGGCGGTCGTTTTTGCGCCGAACCCGCTGCCGCGGAATATGGTGCCGTCTTCGAGGGCGAAAACGCCGTTCATTGCAATTGCCATACGATTTTTCCGCCGACGATGGTGGTCGTCGCGCGGCCTTTTAGTGGCCAGCCGTGGAAGGGCGAGTTGCGGGATAGGCTGGCGCTTTGGTTGACGTCGTAGGTCCACTCTTGCGCGAGGTCAATGATGGTCACATCGGCGTCGGCGCCGACGGACAGGGTGCCTTTGTTCAGGCGCAGGAGGCGGGCGGGGTTGACGGTAAACTTTTCGATGAGTTGGCGCAGGGTGAGTCGTTGTTGGTGGACGAGCGCCAGTGAGAGGGCCAGTTCTGTTTCCAGGCCGATGATACCGAAGGGGGCCACGTCAAATTCGACTTCTTTTTCGTAGTTGCAGTGCGGCGCGTGGTCGCTGCCGATGCAGTCAATGGTGCCGTCGGCCAGTCCTTCGAGCAGGGCGTCACGGTCGCGTTCGGTTCGCAGGGGGGGATTCATTTTGAAGTTGGTGTCGTAGCCTTTGCAGGCCTCGTCGGTCAGTGTGAAATGGTGGGGAGTGGCCTCGGCGGTGATTTTGATGCCGCGTTTTTTTGCTTCGCGCACGAGAGCGACACTGCGGGCGCTGGACAAATGCTGACAATGGATGTGCCAGTCGGTGGTCTCGGCGATGAGGATATTGCGGGCCACTATGATGTCCTCGGCGGCGGCAGGCCAGCCGCGCAAGCCGAGGGCGATGCTCCAGTAGCCTTCGTTCATCACGCCGTCGGCGGCGAGGTTGTAGTCCTGGCAATGGTCCATCACGGGTAGTTGAAACATTTTGGCGTACTCGACGGCGCGTCGCATCAATTCGTTGTTCTGGATACAGCGGCCGTCGTCGGTGATGGCGACCACTCCGGCGCGTTTGAGCGAGCCGATGGGAGCCAGTTCTTCGCCTTTGAGTTCCTTGGTGATCGCCCCGGCCGGGAAGACGTTGACAGAGCCGACGGCCGCCGCGCGTTGTCGGATGTAGGCGATGGTGCCGGTGTTGTCGGCGGCGGGAGAGGTATTGGGCATGCAGACGACGCTGGTAAACCCGCCGCGGGCAGCGCAACGGGTGCCGGTTTCGATGGTTTCCTTGTCGCTGCGGCCGGGTTCGCGCAGGTGGACGTGCAGGTCAATGAGTCCGGGGACGACGTAACGGCCTTTGGCGTCGAGGAGATCGGCATCGGCGGGCGCCGGACCGGCGGCGATTTTGCCGTCGGCAATGAGGAGGTCACGGACTTCGTCCACGTTGTTGGCTGGGTCGAGGACGTGGCCGTTGCGGATGAGGAGCGGCTTCATAGCGGTTGGCCTCCCGAACAGAGATAGAGCACGGCCATGCGGACGGCGAGGCCGTTGGTGACCTGTTCCAGAATAACGGAGCGGCCGCAATCGGCAACATCGCTGTCAATTTCGACGCCGCGATTGATCGGGCCGGGGTGCATGATCAGCGCGTCGGGTTTGGTGCGGCTGAAACGTTCCTTGTTGAGGCCGAACATGGCGGTATATTCGCCGATGCTGGGGAAGGCGGTAACACGCTGGCGTTCGTGCTGGATGCGGAGGAGGTTGATTACGTCGGCGTCGCGAATGGCCTCCTCGATGTCGTGAGTGACGCGGCAACCGAGTTGCTCGAACAAGCGCGGCACCAGCGTGGAAGGCCCGGCCACGGTGACATTGGCGCCGAGCTTGGTGAGCAGCCAAATGTTGGAGCGGGCCACGCGAGAGTACAGGATGTCGCCGAGGATGGTAACGTTGAGTCCCGCAATTTTTCCCTTCTTTTCGCGAATGGTGAAGGCATCGAGCAATGCCTGGGTCGGGTGCTCGTGAGCGCCGTCGCCCGCGTTGACGATGCTGGCTTTCATGAAACGCGAGAGGAAATGCGGCGCTCCGGCGGCGCTGTGGCGGATGACTATGATGTCGGCGTGAAGCGCCTGGAGGTTCATGGCCGTGTCTTTGAGGGTCTCGCCCTTGACGAGACTGGAGGCCGTGGCGGTGATATTGACCACGTCGGCGGAAAGCCGTTTGGCGGCCAGTTCAAAGCTGGTGCGGGTACGGGTGGACGGTTCGATGAACAGGTTGATGAGCGTCTTGCCGCGGAGTGATGGGACTTTTTTGATGTTGCGCTCGCCAACCTGTTTGAAGGCGGCGGCGGTGTCGAGCAGGCAGGTGATTTCCTCGGCGGAAAGTTCCTGGATGCCGAGCAGGTCTTTACGTTTCCAGGTGAAGCGGTTTTTTTTCATTTCTCAATCACCACCTCGTCAGTGCCCTCTATTTCGGTGAGGCGCACGGTCACCCGTTCGGTCAAGGCCGTGGGCAGATTTTTGCCGACGTAATCCGCCCGGATGGGTAGTTCGCGGTGGCCGCGGTCCACGAGTACCGCCAGTTGGATGCGTTGGGGACGTCCAAAATCGGACAGCTCGTCCATCGCCGCGCGAATGGAACGGCCCGTGAACAACACGTCATCCACCAAGATAATTGTTTTGCCATTCACGTCGAATGGGATGTCCGACGGACCGACGACCGGCGGGGTCTCGCGCAGGTCCAGGTCATCGCGGTGCATGGTGATGTCGAGTTCTCCTGTGGGGATTTCCCGTTGGAGGATCGCGCCGACCTTATCCGCCAAGCGCCGGGCCAGCGGCGCCCCGTGGGTGCGAAGCCCGACAAATGCCAGTTGTTCGGACTGCGGATTGCGCTCAACGACCTCATGGGCCATGCGGGCAAGCGCCCGTTCGATGGCGGCGGCGTCCAGAACCGGGGCGGCATTCATGACACAAAAAAAACCGCCTGCCGCCGCGCGGCAGACAGCTTCCTGTTTTGTTGACGGCTAATCATTTCTGGCTCCTTTCTGGCCTCACGGGGCCAATTTAAAGGCGCGGTTTCGAACTCGCCCGTGCGCCTACGACTTCGACGCTTCCATTTGCTGGCGACGCGCTTTACGCCAGTTCGAGCGATGTTTCACGATCCAATCCAGAAGCGCTCTTTCAAACCCGATATCGTACCCGGCTTTTTCGCTCTCCAACCATTTGTGGCGCAAAATCTCTTCCCGCTCCGCGAGAAACTCGCGATACAACGCGGAATTCATCATCATCTGTTGCGAGTCGGTATTTGTCTCTGGTTTATCGCTCACATTACCTACCCTAACGTCATGCTTTCACGATGGCAGGGCAATCTAACCGAGATGCCTCTCAATTGCAATACTCTTGTCACAAACCATGGTTCGGACGATTTGCGCCAGCGACAGGGTCGGTTCCCACCCGATAAGCCGTCGAATCTTCTCAATATCGGGCACCCGCCGCCGCATGTCCTCAAACCCTTTGGCGTACGCGACTTCGTACGGCACAAACTTCAACTCGGATCGGCCGCCCGCCACCGCGTTTACCAGACGGGCCAACTCCCCAATCGTCACCTCCTCGGTGCTGCCCACATTGAAAATCTGTCCGACTGTTTCCTGGCGGCGCGGCAGTTCCACCAGAGCCCGGACCACATCGCTGACATGGCAAAAACATCTCGACTGCCGTCCGTCCCCGTAAATCGTGATGGGTTCTCCGCGTACCGCCTGCATCACAAACCGGGGCAACACCATCCCGTAGCGGCCGGTCTGGCGCGGCCCTACCGTGTTGAACAAACGCACAATGGTCACCGGCAACCCTTTTTCGCGCCAATAGGCCATTGCCAAAAACTCATCGAGCAACTTCGAACAGGCATATCCCCACCGAGAAAAAGTCGGCGGCCCGATCAACAGGTCGTCCTCCTCGCTGAACCTCGTCTTTTCGCTTTTCCCGTACACTTCGGAGGTCGAGGCCAACAACACTCCCACCCCGCGTCGGGCCGCTGCCGCCAGTACGTTTTCCGTGCCCGCCACGTTGTCTTCGAGCGTGTGAACCGGCTTGTGCACGACCAGTTCCACGCCGACGGCTGCCGCCAGATGATAAACAAAATCCACCTCTGCCACCAACGGCTCCAGCGCCGATGGGTCGAGAATGTTGCCTTCGGTGAAATGAAAACGAGGGTTTCCTTCCAGGGCCGCCAGGTTCGCGCGCGAACCGGTGCTCAAATCGTCCATGACAAACACCTCGCATCCCGCCGCAACCAACGCCTCGGCCAGATGCGACCCGATAAATCCCGCTCCTCCCGTAATAAGAACCCGCTGCATATTGCGAGTATAAACGCCGCACCCCGAAAGCCAACACGGAACTTCTCAATCGTCATGGGATCCGATACAATTTGTCGCTATGAAACGATCCCTTTTGCTTTTTGCCCTGCTGTGTTTTACCCGCGCCACTGCCAGCGATCTGTTCCCCTTCGTCCTACCGTGGGATGATGCCGCTCCCGGTATCACTGACTGCAGCCCTACTCTGGACAAACCTGCCGGTGAGCGCGGTTTCATCACCGCACGGGACGGACACCTCTACGCAGGGGATAAACGTATTCGGTTCTTCGGGGTCAACATCTGTTTTGGCGGCTGTTTCCCGGAACACGCCGACGCCGACAAGATCGCCGCCCGCATGGCCAAATTCGGCATCAACTGCGTCCGTTTCCACCACATGGACACCAGCGTCTCTCCCCGCGGCATCCTGCAAAAAGACCGCCGCACTCTCGATCCCGCGCAACTCGACAAGCTCGACTATTTCATCGCCGCCCTCAAAAAACACGGCATCTACGTCAACCTCAACCTCCACGTCGGCCGCACCTACCCCGGCCTGCCCACCTCGGAAACGATGGCCAGCTACCACAAGGGCGTGGACAATTTCCACCCAGCCATGATCGAGATGCAAAAGGAATACGCCCGCGCCCTGCTCACCCACACCAACGCCTACACCGCCACCCCTTACACCGGCGAACCCGCCGTCGCTCTCATCGAAATCAACAATGAAAACGCGCTCTTCCACGACTGGGGCAACGGTGCGCTCGACGACATGCCCGCCCCGCTCACCGACGAGTTCGCCCGCCAGTGGAACGACTGGCTCAAACGAAAATATGCCGACAACGACGCGTTGCGTCGCGCCTGGAACATCCGCGAGGAACCCTTTGGTAACGAGATGATCACCACCAATCGTTGGTCACTCGAACAACACGGCGGCGCCCGCGCCAGCCTCACCAGAACCAATGACGCTTTCCGTCTCGACATCACTCAAGCCGGCAAGGAAAACTGGCATGTCCAACTCAGCCAGCCCGGCCACCCCATCGAGAAAGGCCGCACCTACACCATCTGTTTCCGGGCCAAATCTGATGCGCCACGACGCCTTTCCGTCGGACTCTCTCAAACCGCCAGTCCCTGGCGTTCGCTTGTTCACTCCAGCATCCGGCTCGGCCGCGACTGGCAGACCTTCACCATCCCCGTCACTCCCGATGCCGATGAAACCAATGCCCGCCTGATCTTTTCGGGTCTCGGCAAGGAAAAATGCGTCGTCTGGCTGGCCGATATTTCTCTCAAACCCGGCGGCGTTCTCGGCCTGCGTCCCGGCGAAACCCTCGGCACCATTGCCGCTTTCGCCAAAAACACTTTTGCCACCCGCACCGTCGAGGCGCAGCGCGACTGGATCCGTTTCTTGTGGGATACCGAGCGCGCCTACTGGACCGGCATGTACCGTTTTCTCAAAGACGATCTCAAGGCTCGCGCGCCGATTATCGGCACCCAACTCGGTTATTCGCCCCCGCAAATCCAGGCCGAACTCGATGTGGTGGACATCCACAGCTACTGGCAGCACCCTCGTTTCCCCGGCAAACCTTGGGACCCCGGCAACTGGTTCATCAAAAATATCTCCATGGCCGCTGCCCCCGACGGCGGTACCCTGCCGCGCCTGATCGCTGGCCGCGTGCCGGGCAAGCCGTACACCTGCTCCGAATACAATCACCCGGCCCCCAACACCTACAACTCCGAAGCCTTCCTCATGCTCGCCGCCACCGCCGCCCGTGAGGATTGGGACGGCATTTTCGCCTTTACCTACAGTCACGGGACCGATTGGGATGCCCGCAAGATTCGCAGCTTCTTTGATGTGGACCAACATCCCACCCAGATGGCCACTTTCCCCGCCGCTTCGACCGTGTTCCGTTGCGGACTCATTCCCGCAACTCCCACTCGCACGCAACTGCCCGATCCCGACGACGCGCGGGAAACCATCCGCACCGGCGGTATCTGGTCTCTGATAAAACCGACCCAATGGGAACAAACCAACGGCGTCTTCACCGTGACCGCCCCACGCGCCAAAATGCTGGTCGGATCCGTGCGTGGCCGCCATTTTGACCTTGGCAACGGCGTCCGGGTCGCCCCCGGCGAGACCCGCCAGGATTGGGTTGCCATCAGTCTCACGGAAATGGCTCCCCACCGCTGGCTTCTTACTGCCACCGGCTATGCCGAAAACACCGACATGGGCTGGAAAAACCCTGAAAAGACAACCGTTGGCCGCGACTGGGGGAAAGCACCGTCACTGGTCGAAGGCATTCCCGCCACCGTCACGCTGCCGCGCGCCACAAAAGTCTGGGCACTCGACGAACGCGGCCAGCGCAAGTGTGAAGTCCCGGTTCGCCGCAGTCAACTGGAGATCGGCCCACAGTACCAAACGCTCTGGTACGAAATCGAGACCCGCTGACAACGAAGGAAGTTATTTCAACCGGTAGAGACGGATGTCGTGAAGCACGGCCACATCCTGTCGGTTGCGTTGGCCTTTCACAAGAAGCAGTACCGAGAGTCGGCCCGCGGTTTCGGGAACGGTCACGACACCAAAGATTTCGCCTGTATTGTCCGGGATCATCGGCACGTCCTGTGTTTCGGCGGTCCATTGATGATCGGCCGTTTGCCAGCGAATCCGTATGAGCGCTTCGCCGCTTCCCTGAACGCGGCAACGCGCCCGTACCGCGTAACGTTCGCCGGGGTTGACGGCGATGCTTTGAATAAAACAGCCGTGCGCGGCCTGGGTGACGAGGCCGGAGGCGATCTGGGCGTCCCAGGTGAAGGTTCCTTTCGAGCCGTCGGCCTGCCAAACGCTCCAGTTATTTGTCAATGCCACCGGACCGATTCCGCGGGCGATCTGTTCGCGGGCGTAGCCAATCGGATCGCGCGCAAACGCCAGCAACGACTCGCATCCCGGCAACGCTTCGTTCCAGGTCGGCGTCGGCCACCAGCGGGATTTTTCGCCATAAATCCAGACGTATTCGTCGGCAATCCGCATGGCTGCGGTCACGTTGGCGCGCAACGTTTCCACGCCGCCAGGCACATACCACGGCGATGAGGGCGGGTTGGCGTAGGCGTCGAGGTAAATCCCGAAGCTCACCTGCACCTGTGCCCGGTATTTGGCGCGGTTTTCCGGCGAGACGTATTGCTGGCAGTCGCCTTTGATGTTGACTGCCGCTTCGAGGTATTGGTTGACCGTTTTGTATCGGTAGGCGCTCTCGCAGCCGTCCACGATGGTCACCGTGGGCGGCGCGGCATCCAGCCAGCCGTCGAGGAATGATGGCAACAGGCCATAGCCTTCGTTGGGTTGGACGCTGTTGGCAAAATAACAGAACAACGTAATGTCGGGAAACTCGGCGGCCACGGCGCGCATGATGTCGCGTCCGCGTCGTCGGGCGTTGTCCGCGCAAGGGGCGCGTTGAAATTGTTTGTACGGCTCGGTGTACGGTTCCGGGTCGAACAGAATACCTTTCAAACCGCCCTGTTTGGCCAGGCGCGCGGCCATTCGCCAGTGATCCACGACCTGTCGCCAGCCATCGTCGTCAGACCAGTCCACATTGCCGGGATTGGCGCCGACGAGGAGGAAATTATCCGTGAACCGCTTGAATTGGCAGGCGCGCAGGTCTTCGAGGCAACTGCGAAACCACTCTTCCCGCCACGGTTCCGCGCTAAAAGTCTCCCGCATCCGACACGGTTTCCCGTCGGACCGTCGTCCGATCGCTTCGAGGACGACGCCGTCGAACGGACGTTGTTCCATCGTCGCGAGGTTCTCGCGCAACCGTCGCGTATCGGGCATGTCCCAGCCGGTTTCGATGAGTTTCTTGCGCAGCCCGTCGCCGTGGGCGGTGGTCCAAGCCAGAACACAAAAGGCGCAGAAGACGCGCATCTTCATGGCGGCATGGGTATCGTCCATCTCTCGCGTTGTCAACAACGCGTTTTCCCGATACTGTCGGAGACGGCATGAACGAGTTTCTGACAACATTGCGGGCAACCCCGTTGCTGGCGGACGGCGCGATGGGGTCGTATCTTTTTGAGAAAACGGGGCGACTCTCGGAAGCCAACCATGTGTATGAGTTTTTCAATCTCGACCGTCCCGAACTGATTCAGGAAATTCATCTCGCCTATCTTGCCGCCGGGGCGCGTTGCCTGAAAACCAACACATTCGGCGCCAACCGACACGCCCTCCAGCAGTTTGGCCTGGAAAAACACACCGCCGCCATCAATCGGGCCGGGGTCCGAATCGCGCGCGAGGCCATTGCCCGTTTTCAACCCGCCGAGACGGTGTTCGTCCTCGCCTCCATCGGCCCCGGCGAGACGGGCGGTTGCCGCGAACAAATCGAAAGTCTTCTCGCCGCCCGTCCTGACGCCTTGTTGTTGGAGACATTTCGCAGTCTCGATCAACTGGAAGCGGTTCTTGACCTTGTCCAGTCTTTCTCTGACATCCCGCCGATCATCGCCGAATTGACCGCCACCTCTGACCCTGTTGGTTTCATCGCGCGAATGCAACAGCGCGGCGTGCCGGTCGCCGGCGTCAACTGCTGCGCCCCGTGGGATGCCGATGCCTTTGTCAACGCCGTCAAAGACATTCCCGCCGTGCGCGACGGCGCGGTTCTGCTCTCCGTGATGCCCAACGGCGGCGGGTTCCAGCGCATTGGCAATCGTTTCATGACCAGTGTCAACCCGGAGTACGTCGGACGGCTTGCGCGCAGTTTTCTCGATCGCGGCGTCCGCCTCATTGGCGGGTGCTGCGAGATGCATCCGCCGCATATCCGGGAGATGCACAATTACCTTCGGTCCCGCCAGGCCGTTGTGTCGGTGACAGTCCCCCGTGTGGCTGCTCGTCCGCCCGCGGGCGATGCCGAGAAACGCGCCAATGGCCATTTCTCCCGCAAACTCGTGGACGGCCAGTTTGTGGTCAGCGTCGAGATTGTGCCGCCGCGCGGCACCGATCCGAACGTCGTTGCCGCCAAGCTGGATGTGATCCGTCAGCTTGCCGCCAGCGGGCTGGCCGATGCGGTGGACATCACCGACGGTTCGCGCGGTATCCCGTTGATGCCGCCCGGTGATTTCATTCACATCGCCCGCCAATCGCTTGGCGACGCGCTGGAGTTCATCCCGCATTTCACCGCCCGCGACCTCAATCTCATGGGCATCCAGAGCCGACTCATCGGTTATCACGCCAGCGGCATTCACAATGTTCTCTTCATCACGGGTGACCCCCCGAAAATGTCGCCCACCTACCCACGTTCCACCGCTGTCTTCGACCTCGATTCCGCTGCGATGGTCCGTCTCACCCACGCCTGTCTCAATGCCGGCGTGGATTTCGGCGGCGCGCCGCTCGGCAAACAGGCCGACCCGCGCACTCATTTCACCATCGGCACCGGTTTCGAGCCGGAAAGCGTCAACCCGGGCCGCGAATTGGAAAAGTTGCGCGCCAAACTCGACAACGGCGCCGATTATGTGATGACCCAGCCCGCTTTTCGGCACGAACCGCTTCGCGTGCTTGAGCCGTTCCGTGGCCGCGGCGCGTTTTTGATCGGCGTGATGGTATTGGCGGGTCTGGATCACGCCCGTCGCATGGCGGAGATTCCCGGCGTGGTGTTGCCCGACGAGATTTTGCGGCGGCTGGCCGCCTTTGCTCAACCGTCGGATCAGGCAAAAGCCGCGCAGGAGATCGCGATCGAACAGGTCCGGTGGATCCGTCGTGAAGGCTGGGATGGTCTCTACCTGATGTCGCCCGCCGGAGCCGCAACCACCCTGGAAGTGCTCCAAAGCGGGCTTTCCTAGTCGCGGACGCGCTCCGATAGCTCGTACACAAACAACGTGTGGCCGATCCGTTCGACGGGCTGTTTCTGTTCACGCAGCCAGCGCCATTCTGGTTTCATCAGGTGCGTGACCGAAATCACCAGCGTCCCCTGTTTTGCCTGGCGCAGTTTCTCCGGCGAAGCCGGTTCGGCGTTGATTCCGTAGTACGAGATGGCTTTCCCTACGCCGAAAAATCGCAGGTAGATTTTCGGGTTCCCGCGCGCGGTTTGCCAGGCGTGAAGGCGGCGGGCGTCTTGTCCCCAGTCGTAGTTGGAGTCCACAAGGTAACGGTAGCCGTTGGACGTGCCGCCGACGGTTTCGTTGAAGTATTCGATGTAGAAGGGATACGCAAGCAAGGTGGTTGCCGCCAGCCAGCCGCACAGCAACCAGGCGACCACACGCCAGCCGCGCCGTTGTCGCACCCATTGCGATGCCGCGCCGACGGCGGTCAACGCCGCCACCGGCAACAGATAGCGCACACCGATGTTGATCGTGCTGGTCATTGCCAGTCCCAGAAAAACCAGCGCCGCCACCCACGGGGCCGCCTCCGCCAAACACCATGTCCGCGCCCGCGCCAGCCAGAGGCCGAACGCCCCCAGCGTCAATCCCAACAGCGCCAGTGGCGTTTTCCAGAACAACGCCAACGGGAAATACTGCCACCAGCCTTTCATCCGCCACTCGCCGCACAGGAACGCCTCGTGACCGTAGGCAGCATGATGAGCCTGCATGGCGATTCCCTTGAAGAACCCCGGCGGAATCAGCACTGGACGCAGTTTCTGAAACCAACCCGGCACGCCAATCCGCGCCGCTTCCGCCGCCGTCACCGGCGGCGCCGGTTTCCAATGCGGCGCATACACCAACATCACCACTGCCCATGCGCCCACCGCCACCAACGGCAGCCATTTCCAAAATCGGCCCGCCTCCCGCCGTGTCCAGAAAAACACAACAATGAGCGCCAGATAAATCGGCGCCAACAGGATCGCCGAAAATTTCATCGCCAACGCCACGCCCGTTGCCGCGCCCGCCAGCAACGACATCCGCCATGATGGCCGCTCCAGAAACTCGCTAAACGCCCACACCGCCAGCGTCATTCCCAATGCCACCCCCATGTCGGTCAACACAAGGTGACCGTAGGCAAGCGCCATGGGATTGAACACCCACAATGCCGTCCCCAAGACCGCCGCCTCCCTGCCGGCCAGTTTCCACAGCCACAACGCGATTGCCAGCCCGACCAACAGCGTCAGCGCCACCTGCGCACCGCGCGCGGTCCACAACAACAACTCGGCGTCGTTCCAACCACCGTACACGAATTCCTGCCCAAAAATGCCTGCCTCCCAATACGGCCAGTAATACCAACTGCGGCGACCACCCGGATAAATTTCCTCCGCCCGACCCGACTCCCATCCTTTCCACGGCCGCGCCCGGGGCGCAGCGAGTTGCAAGTTGGCCAGTTGTTGGAGGAAATCGGGCACATTCACCTTCAGCCACAACAATGGCAGGCCCGACGCCATCAATGCCAGCGGCGGATGTTCGGGATTAAAGTCATAGCCGTATCCCGTGCAATAGAGATAGCCCGCCGCCACATACAACGCCTCGTCCACCGTCGCGCTTTCCTCGCGCAGCGGCCCCAGCATCAACGCCGTCATCACCATCAGCAGTGCTGCCACCAGGCACCAGGGCGACAAGAACCGTTTCATGGGGTCATTTTCAAAAACCGTTTACCGGAAGCAACCTCTTTCTGACCGGCTCTTTTGAACCTGCTGCCGTGGTGGCTTCTGCCACAATTATGCTACAGATGCCGCGTTATTATGATGGCAACCACGAGAAAGGGTCCCTGAGAAGGAGGATGCGTGACGCTTTGAGGCGCTGGCGGGTGTGCGGAACGTTTGTCGCTGAGCGTCGCGGGGTGCGGCGGTTGGGCCGTGTTTATTGTTCACCAAACTGAATGCCCGTCTCTCTGGCGCGAACCGGGGGCGACGAATGTTTTTGTTGTTCCGTTGGTTATTGGGCAACGGATTGGCCGGGTTTGTTGTTGTACTTATGACAAAACAGTGGGAGGAAGAGCAGCGACAGTTGCGCGAGGTGGAAGTCGTTCGCGGCGATGTGGGTGTATATTGCCACCGTGAAGAAAAATCCCGGATATGTCACCCTGGCGGCCAGTGGTGAATTGCAACGGCGCGCCGATCAGGCCGTGGCGATGCTCGCCTGTTGTCGTCTTTGCCCGCACCAGTGTCGGGTGGATCGGCTCGGTGGACAGCTCGGTATTTGCGGCATCGGACGGCGCGCCTGCGTGGCCAGTTACGGTCCGCATCATGGCGAGGAGGATTGTCTGCGAGGTTGGCGCGGGTCTGGGACGATTTTCTTCAGTGGTTGCAATTTGCGCTGTGTATTCTGTCAGAACTGGGACATCAGCCACGAGACCACGGGTGAAATCGTTTCATCCGATCGTCTTGCCGAGATCATGTTGGAACTTCAACAGATGGGTTGTCACAATATCAACTGGGTAACTCCGACTCATGTGGTTGCTCAATGTTTGGAGGCGCTCGCGTTGGCGGCTGATCGGGGGTTGCGGTTGCCCATTGTCTATAACAGCGGCGGTTATGATTCCGTGGAGACATTGCATTGGCTGGACGGTGTGGTGGACATCTACATGCCCGACTTTAAGTTTTGGGATGACACCGTGGCGGCGCGGTTGACGAGCGCGTCCGACTATCCGCAGGTTGCCCGAGCCGCCATTCGGGAGATGTATCGTCAGGTGGGTGATTTGGAATTTGACGAGGAAGGGTTGGCCAGTCGGGGGCTGCTGGTTCGTCATTTGGTGATGCCGAACGGGCTGGCCGGCTCCGCCGAGGTTGCGCGTTGGCTGGCCACTGAACTGTCGCCCGACACCTATTGCAATGTGATGGCGCAATATTACCCGGCGGGCGAGGCGTTTCGGTATTGGGAACTGAATCGGCGGATCACGGCGAGTGAGTTTGCGGAGGCCGTGGCGGCGGCGCATCGGGCCGGGTTGCGACGGCTCGACAAGGCATGAAAAACGGGCTAAACGTAGGTCCATGAATTTGTCTGCTGAAACGCGCTTGTTATTGGCGCAGTTACAATGCAATGAGATCACGGAATATCATGTGTATCGCCGGTTGGCGGAGACGTTGCCGGAGGGAGAGAATCGTCGGGTTCTGGAGCGGATTGCCGAGGATGAGCGGCGTCATGCCCGGTTATGGGCTGGCTACAGCGGGCAAGAGGTTGCGCCGCGCAAGTTGGCTGTTTTTCTTTATTACTGGATGGGGCGAGTGTTGGGGCTGACATTCAGTATCAAGCTCATGGAACGCGGCGAACAACGGGCCGAGGCCGCCTACGCGCGGTTGGCTGCTGTTATTCCCGAAGCCGAACAGGTTGCCCGCGAGGAAGACAGTCATGAGCAGTCTCTGATCGGGATGTTGGATGAGGAGCGTCTCCAGTACACCGGCTCAATGGTGCTGGGTCTCAACGATGCGCTTGTGGAACTGACCGGCGCGTTGGCAGGGCTGACGTTGGCGTTGCAGAACACGCGGTTGATTGCCATGACCGGTCTTATCACCGGGGTGGCCGCCGCGATGTCTATGGCTTCGTCGTCGTATCTTTCCGCTCGTTCCGAGGAAGGGCACACCAAGAACCCGCTCAAAGCCTCCGTTTATACCGGCATTGCCTACCTGATTACGGTGGCTTTGTTGATCACACCGTACCTGATTTTCGCCAACTACTATCTCTGTCTGGCCTGTACCCTGGCCGTGGCTGTCCTCATTATTGCGGGGTTCAACTACTACATTTGCGTCGCCCGCGACCTGGAGTTTCGTCATCGTTTTCTGGAGATGAGCGGTCTAAGTTTCGGTGTGGCGGGATTCAGTTTTCTGATCGGGTTTGTGGTACGTCATTTTCTGGGGATTGAGATTTAACGGCCCGGCAGTGCTCGGCGAACTGGGGGACGTTCCATTCGTTCGGGAAAGTGCGGCACTGTTGCGGTTTGACCGGATGGACACGGCAGTCCACGCCCTCCAGGAGCGCGCATTCGCCGTTGGGTTTGTCGGCCAACATCAAGCCGCGGCGGTCGGGGCGCAGCCGGGTGTATTGCTCGATAAATGCTGACACACTCATGCCGAGATGCGCCGCCATCGCGTCAATCTCCGCTGCTGACACCTTTACCTGGCCGCTCCAACGGCAACAGGCGCCGCAGCGTTGGCATTCGTAGCGGGTCGTCATTGAGGGCGGTAAATCTCGCCGCCGCCCTGTTTGAATTCCTCGCTTTTTTCTTTCATGCCTTTTTCGACGGTCTGGCGGACTTCCTCGGTAATTTTCATTGCGCAGAACTGTGGGCCGCACATGGAACAGAAATGCGCCAGTTTGGCGGACTGTTGGGGCAGGGTCTGGTCGTGAAAGGCGCGGGCAGTTTCGGGATCGAGGCTGAGATTGAACTGGTCTTCCCAGCGGAACTCGAAGCGGGCCTTGCTCAGCGCGTCGTCGCGGGCACGGGCGCCGGGGTGGCCTTTGGCGAGGTCGGCGGCGTGCGCGGCGATTTTGTAGGCGATGACGCCGGCTTTGACGTCGTCGCGGTTGGGCAGTCCGAGATGTTCCTTGGGGGTGACGTAACAGAGCAGCGCGCATCCGTACCAGCCGATCAGGGCCGCGCCAATGGCGCTGGCCAGGTGGTCGTGGCCGGCCGCGATGTCGGTAACGACGGGGCCGAGTGTGTAAAAAGGCGCGCCGTGGCACCACTGTCGTTGTTTGTCCATGTTTTCCCGTATGAGGTGCAAGGGGACGTGGCCGGGACCTTCGTTCATGACCTGGCAACCGTGTTCCCAGGCGATCCGGGTTAGTTCGCCCTGCGTTTTAAGCTCGGCAAATTGCGCTTCGTCGTTGGCGTCGGCGATCGCGCCGGGACGCAGGCCATCGCCGAGGCTGAAGGCGACATCGTAAGCGGCCATGATGTCGCAAATCTCGTGGAAATGGGTGTAGAGGAAGTTCTCCTCGTGGTGGGCCAAACACCATTTGGCCAGGATGGCGCCGCCGCGGCTGACGATGCCAGCGACCCGTCGCGCGGTCAGCGGGATGTATCGGAGCAGGACGGCGGCGTGGACGGTGAAGTAGTCCACTCCCTGTTCGCATTGTTCGATGAGGGTGTCGCGGTACACCTCCCAGGTTAGTTCCTCGGCTTTGCCGCCGACCTTTTCGAGGGCCTGATAGATCGGCACGGTACCGATGGGGACGGGACTGTTGCGCAGGATCCACTCGCGGGTCTCGTGGATGTTCGGTCCGGTGGACAGGTCCATCACGGTGTCGGCGCCCCAGCGGATGGCCCAGCGCATTTTTTCGACTTCGTGAGCGATGTCGGAGGCGACGGCGCTGTTGCCGATATTGGCGTTGATTTTGGTGTAGAAGGCGCTGCCGATGACCATCGGTTCCAGTTCGGGATGATTCACGTTGGCGGGGATGATGGCGCGTCCGCTGGCGATTTCGCGGCGCACGAATTCCGGTTCCATCCCCTCGCGGATGGCGGCAAACTCCATTTCGGGCGTGATGATGCCGTCGCGCGCCAGTTGGAGTTGGGTGCGAACGGGCGAGGGTTTGACGCGCCAGCGGGGAAGCCCGCGTTTTTCGTCGCCGTGGAAACTCGGGTCGCCCCACGGTCCGCTGGTATCGTACACCCGAAGGGGCGGGTTTGGCTCGATCGTGCCGTCGTGGGTCACGGTCGGGGAAAGCGGGATTTCACGGAAAGGCACACGGAGGTCCGGGTGGAGACGACCCGGAACATAAATTCGGTATGGTGTCGGTGTATTCATGTGTGTTCCCTACGCCAGCATTACCTGGTTCAGGTTCAATGGGTTTTCCGCCACGCGCGGAATCTCAGCCTTCGGTAAGGCTCCCCAAACGACTGCAGACTAACAGCGCCTCCCCACCCTGTCAAACACCGCCACTTGCCTTTTGGCGGGGGCGTCCTACACTGGCGTCATGCGTCTTTCGGCAGCCCAATTTGAGAAACTGGTAGATGAGGGTTTGAAACGGATTCCCGCCGATCTGCGGCGGCTCATCAACAATGTTCAGGTCGTCATCGAGGACCAACCGAGTGATGAGTTGCTCGACAGCCTCGGCGTTCCACCAGATGAAACCATTTACGGCTTGTACGAGGGAGTGCCTCTGACGGAACGCTCCACGGAGTATGGCGCGTTTCCCGACCGCATCATCATCTATCGTCGGCCGTTGTTGGAGGATTTCGATGACGAGGACGAACTCCGCCATGAGGTGGCCCGCACTGTGATTCACGAGGTCGCGCACCATTTTGGGATTGATGAAGAACGTCTCGCCGAGCTGGGCTGGGATTAGCCGCACACGACGCGAATCGAGTCCTTCAACACCTGCAGCATCTGTTCCAACTGTTCCGCCGACACACAGTACGGCGGCATCAGGACAATAACGTTGCCGATGGGACGGGTGAGCACGCCACGGCGGCGCATTTCGGCGCAGACGTTGATTCCCATTTTCGCTTCCAACGGATACGGCCCGATTTCCACAGCGCCAATAAACCCGCACTGACGCACCTCCCGCACCGGCGACAGATCGCGACAGCGTTGTAGTCCTGCCGACATCTGGGCGCAAAGCGCCGACAACCGTTCCAGTGTCTGCTCCTGCTCGAACACCTCCAGGTTCGCCAGTGCCGCCGCGCAGCCGAGCTGGTTACCGGTATAACTGTGGCCGTGAAAGAAGGTCTTGAACTCCGCGTACTCGCCCAGAAACGCCTCAAAAATTTCTTCCGTCGTCAGCGTAGCCGCCAGCGGCAGGTAACCGCCGGTCAGTCCTTTGGCAACCGCCATCAGGTCGGGGCGCACCCCCTCCTGTTCGCAGGCAAACATGGTTCCCGTCCGCCCGAAACCGGTCATCACCTCGTCGGCAATCAACAGGGCGCCGCTTTGGTCGCACCAGGCCCGTAACTGGCGCAGCATACCGCGCGGCCAGAGCTTCATGCCGGCCGCGCCCTGAATCAGCGGCTCAATGACAACCGCCGCCACCTCGTTGCCGCGGGGCAGTTCCGAGAGTCGGGCGACACGGATGACATCGAACAACAGCGGTTTGAACGCCGCGTGAAACAGATCAATACCGCCCACGCTCACCGCGCCGAGCGTGTCACCGTGATAGGCGTCGGCAAAGGCGATGAACTTGGTGCGTTGCCGTTGTCCCCGGTGCTGCCAGTATTGAAGCGCCATTTTGATGGCGGCCTCTACCGCCGTTGAGCCGTCGTCGGAGTAGAACACGCGATCCATTCCGCTGAGGCGGCAGAGTTTCTCGGCCAGTTCGATGGCGGGGACGTTGGACAGGCCAAGAAAGGAGGAGTGGGCGATTTGGTCGAGTTGTTGTCGGATCGCCGCGGTGATCTTCGGGTGGCGATGGCCGTGGAGGTTGGTCCAGATCGAGGAATTACCGTCGAGGTACTCGCGTCCTTCCGTGTCGCGCAGCAGGGCGCCTTCCGCCGAGGCGATAATGATCGGCTCTTCCGCGAGCCAGTCTTTCATCTGGGTGAACGGATGCCAGAGGTAACGATGATCTTTGTCAGCGAGAGAGTTCATGTCGAAGTCGTTCGATGTCTTGTTCAGTATGCGCCGCGCTCACGGTGACGCGCAGGCGCGCCCGTCCCTTGGGCACGGTCGGGTAACGGATGGCAGGCACGAAGAAGCCGCGCTCCGCCAGTGTTTGCGCCAGCGCGACTGCCGCCGCCTCGTCGCCGACGATCACGGGATAAATCGGGCTTTGCGCGCCCAGGGCGCGGACGTTTTCCCAGAGGCGGTCGCGACGATGGGCGCCTTCGTCGCTCATCACCAGGTCCAAGGCTGTGACCGCCGCCGCGCACAGGGCGGGAGGCAATGCCGTTGAATAAATGAGGCTGCGGGCGCGATTGCGGAGGAACTCGATCAATTCGCGGTCGCCGGCGATGAACCCGCCGACGCAACCCAACGCCTTGCTCAGCGTTCCCAGGGTTATGTCCACCTTGTCCTCCACGCCCTGTTGTTCGGCCAGGCCGCGTCGGCGTGGGCCGAACACGCCGGTGGCGTGGGCCTCGTCGAGCATCAACCAGGCGTTGTATTTTTCTTTGAGTGCCACAATCTCCGGCAGCGGCGCCGTGTCGCCGTCCATGGAGAAGACGGTTTCGGTCACAATCAGGCGGCGGCGAAACTTTTGCGATTGTCGGAGGATTTCCTCCAGTTTTTTGAGGTTTTTGTGGGGATAGACGCGGAGGGTGGCGCCGCTTTGGCGGGCGCCGTCAATGATGCTGGCGTGGTCGAGCTTGTCCAGAATCACCACGTCGGCCTCGCCGACCAGCGCGGTGATCGTGCCGACATTAGCGGTGTATCCGCTGCCGAAAACCAGCGCAGCCTCCCTGCCCTTGAAGGCGGCCAGTTTTCGTTCCAGTTCATCGTAGGGCGCGAGATTGCCGCAGACCAGGCGGGAGGCGCCGGCGCCGACGCCCCAACGTTCGATCGCGCCTGCCGCGGCGCGTCGCAGGGCGGGATCGTTGGCGAGGCCGAGATAATCGTTGCTGGAGAAATTAAGGAACTCCCGGCCTTCGAGCGTGATGCGCGGCCCTTGCGCCGTGGAGAGGGTTCGGAGTTGGCGGTAGAGGCCGTCGGCGCGAAGCCGTTCCAGCTCGGCGCGAAGCGTGTCACGGAGCGCTGGCATTCGGTTTGGCAGGGGCAAGTTTCAATGGCGGGGAAAGCACCACGGCGTGGGGGTCCACCTGGCATTGAAGACCGGTCAGTACCGTGAGATAACGGAGCACTTCTATCATGGGAATGTTCCGCAGCGACAGGGTCACCGTTGGGGCTTTTCCTTCGGGCAGGACCAGGACGAAATTGATTTCATTTTTGTCTTTTGTGTATTTTTTGCTTTCCGCTCGCAGGTAGGCGATCACGTCGGCCACGGCCGCCTCGCGGAAATTCACTTCGGGCAGGATGATTGTTTTCAGTTCCTTTTCCAGTTCCTTCTTCAGTTCTGCCGACGGGTCTTGTTTTTGGGAGAGTCTTTTTTTCTCCTGGATGTCCTGGAGCAGTTTTTTCACCGTCGGTTGGTCGGGCATTTGGGAGAGGATCGTTTTGCAACGAGCCTCCGCTTCGTCGTACAGACCGACCTGCGAAAGCATCACCGCCTGTTGAAACAGGCTGTCGAGATGTTCCTGGGTGTATTTGGGCTTTGCCGTCGGGTCCTCCTGCACCGCCGCGTTCAGACTCCCGCACAGCAGCCATGTTCCCACGATCAGCGCCACATGTTTCATTGCAACAGCACCTTTCCGCCGACCATCGAGAAGCAGACCGGCTTCTCGGAACATGCCACCGACTCATACGGGTCGCCGTCCAGCGGCACGGCAACCAGGTCGGCCCGGCTGCCAATGGTTATTGTGCCAAGTTTCCCCTCACAATTCAACGCCCGCGCCGCGTTGACCGTCGCCATGGCCAGGACTTCCCGTGGCGGGAACCGCGTCAACAGCCGCATCTCGGCCCGCAGGTCCAGCGAGTCGTTGCTGGCCAGACTGTCGGTGCCCAGGCAGACGTTGATGCCGTGGCGCCGCCACAAATCCCACGGTGCGGGTTCCCTCCCGAAAAAGCGGTGGGAGCGCGGGCAATGCGCGATGCTGGCGTCGGACCGCCCGATCGCGTCGGCTTCGGCATCAGTGATGAAGTTGGCGTGGGCCAAAAGGCAAGTTGGTCCCAGAATGCTCAGTTCCTGGAGCGACACCGGTTCACGGTGGTAACGCTCCCACATCGGGCCGCGTTGTCGTCGGAACATATCGTCTTCCTCGCGTGACTCGGCCAGATGCGTGGTCAACAGCCAGCCGTGTGTTCGGGCAACGCGCGCGGCCAGCCGGTACAATGGCATGCTGGTGGTGTACGGCGCGTGCGGCGCCAGGCCGCCATGAGCTTGGGATTCCAACCAACGGGTTGCCTCTTGCAGGAGGTGGCGCGACGGTTCGCCCCAGGTCAGGTCGAGCAGTTCCACGCACCACCAGACCCGCAACGGCGAGGGCGCAAGATGATTTACTAATTGGGGGAAACATTCGATGTTGACGACGGTTGTCGTGCCGCTGGCGGCAAGTTCGGCCAGGCCTCTGTTGATGGAGGCGATGTAGTGCTCGTCGCTCCATTGTTTCTTCAACGCCGTCAGGCGCAAAATCCAGTCAAGGAAATCGCCGCGGTACGGCGTCAATCCGCGCATATTCGTGTAGTCCAGATGACAATGCGCGTTGATCAGGCCGGGAAACAACACCGCCTCGCCCAGATCGAGGTCGGCATGTCCCTTGGCGCGGGACAATGCCGTGACGCAGTCGCCGTCCACCGACACCGCGCCGTTCTCCAGCGGCGGGCCGTCCATGGGCAACACATACTTTGCCCGCAAAATCATGACGGCACACGGATGCGTTCGATGCTTCGAGCCAGTCCTGTCTGTTCGTCGGCTTCCACGATGACGCCGTGGAGGATCGGGTTGCCCGTGGCGACTTCCAGTCGTTGCGGCATCTGGGTCAGGAAGCGGCGGATGACCGCCTGTTTGTCGCGTCCCAGCACGGAGTCATGTGGTCCGGTCATGCCCACGTCACTGATATAGGCGGTGCCGTTTGGCAGAATCTGCTCGTCGGCGGTCGGTACATGGGTATGGGTACCAATGACGGCGCTGACCTGTCCGTCAAGGAACCAGCCCATCGCCATTTTCTCGCTGGTGGCCTCCGCGTGAAGGTCCACCACGATGATTTTCGATTGTTGGCGCAACCGGGCCACCTCGGTCTGCGCCGCACGGAACGGGCAATCGCACGCCGGCATGTACACGCGCCCCACCAGGTTGACGACGCCCACGCCGTTGACGACGACCGAACCACGCCCCGGCGCGCCGGGCGCCAGATTCAATGGACGGAGCACGCGCGGTTCGAGTTCGATGAACTTTTCGAATCCTTTTTGGTCCCACACGTGGTCGCCGGCGGTGATAACATCCACGCCGGAACCCAACAGCGCCTCCACCGTGGCCTCGGTCAACCCTGCGCCATGCGCGCTGTTTTCGCCGTTGGCTACAACGAACTCGATGCCGCGCTCCTGACGCAAGCGGGGAACAACGCGCGCCACCGTTTGTCGGCCGGGACTGCCCACGATGTCGCCGATGAAAAGAATCTTCATTTGGCGTACTCCACGACGCGGGTTTCGCGGACAATGGTGACCTTGATCTGGCCGGGGTACTGGAGTTCCTGTTCGATTTTTCTGGCAATCTGGCGGGCCAGTTCGAGCGCTTCACCGTCGTTGACCTTGTCGGGCTGGACCAGCACGCGAATTTCGCGCCCGGCCTGGAGGGCGTAGCTGCGTTCCACGCCGGGGAAGCTGTTGGCGAGGGCTTCGAGTTTTTCCAGGCGTTGGACGTACAATTCCATGCTTTCGCTGCGAGCGCCGGGGCGGGAGGCGCTGATGGCGTCGGCGGCGGCAATGAGAACGCCGTAGATGTTTTGCGGCTCACTTTCGTGGTGATGAGAGGCAACGGCTTGGCAGATGTCTTCGGTTTCCCCGCATTTTTTGAGGAAATTTGCCCCGATCACCGCATGGGAGCCTTCCACCTCGTGGTCGAGCGCCTTGCCGATGTCGTGAAACAACCCTGCCCGTTTGGCCAGTTGCGGGTTCAATCCCATTTCCGCGGCGATCATTCCCGCCACCTGGGCCACTTCCACCGAGTGGTCGAGCACGTTTTGCGCGTAGCTGTGGCGGAACTTCAGTCGGCCCAACATCCGCACGATTTCCGGCGACACGCCCACGACTCCTGCCCGCGCCACGGCTTCTTCGCCTGCTTTTCGGATTGTTTCTTCCAATTCCCCCTGCACTTTGGCCACTTCCTCCTCGATTCGAGCGGGGTTGATCCGCCCGTCGAGCACCAGGCGTTCCAGGGTGATTCGCGCCAGTTCCCGTCGCACCGGGTCAAAACCGCTGAGTACGACAGTTTGTGGGGTGTCGTCAATCAGGACATTGATACCGGTGGCCGCCTCAAACGCGCGGATGTTGCGGCCCTCGCGTCCGATGATGCGCCCTTTCATCTCCTCGCTCGGCAGGGTGATCGTGCAGCTTGTCAATGTTTGCACATGATTGGAGGCGCAGCGTTCCACTGCGATGCCAATCACCCGACGCGCTTCGCGCTCGGCATTTTCTCGCGCTTCCTCCATGATGTGGCGGGTCAACGCCTCCGCGTCGCCTTTCAGTTCCTTTTCCAATTCCTGCAGCAACATGGTTTTTGCCTGTTCGGCCGTCAGTCCGGCGATTCGTTGTAGTTCCTCGCGGGAGAGTCGTTTCAGTTCGTCCAGTTCCCCCTGCAACTTGTGCAGTTCCCGCTCGCGTTCGACCATGGCGAGTTCCTTTTTCAGGGTCTCTTCGGTCTTGCGGTCGAGTAGTTCCATTTTGCGGTCCAGATTCGCTTCGCGCTGGGCAATGCGCCGTTCGTTTTCCGACAACTCCTGTCGTCGTTCCCGGATCTCGCGATCCACCGCTTCTCGCGCCTTCAGAGTGTGTTCCTGCGCCGCGGCGCGCGCGTCGCGCAAGATGTTTTGAGCCTCCGCTCGCGTGGCCTCCAACAGGTTCCCTGCCTGCTGTTGTTGGCGGCGCGCGCGAAGGAAGAACAGACCCCAGCCGAGCGCTGTGCCCAACAGCAACGCGACGAGGCCGATGATGATCTCGTTCATTGATCAGTCCTTTTTGCAGTGCACTACTTCGGTTTCGGTTACAATAAGGTCCATGCGCACGTCGTGCCATTCTGCCGGGACCTTGTTTACCACTTGGAAATCATAGGCCAGTCCGATCTTGACGCCGTGCCCTCCCTGCAAAAGGCGGTCGAAATACCCCATCCCCCGGCCCAGCCGATTTCCCTGTCTGTCGAATGCCAAGCCGGGCACCAGCCAGACATCCAACCTTTCTGCGGGAACCGGGCGAACCATCTCATGCCGCGGTTCCAGAATCCCCAACTTTCCCTCCCGCAAATCAAGGTCAAAATGTTTCAGTTCCGAGCAAATATAACGTTGTCCCACCGGGTCGAAACTCGGCACACACACATGCCGTCCCTCCGCCAGCAGGGATCGCAACAGCTCGTGGGTGTGCACCTCGTTCCCAAACGAGACAAATCCCATCACCCATTCTCCCGCGGCCACTTCATGCAACGCCGCCGCGCGATGACAAAGCGGGATGCTCCGGGCATGCGCTTCGCCCGGCGTCAACGCAGCCAACTGCGCGCGCATCCGTTGTCGCAGTTCTATTTTTGCTTTTGGAGTTGTTGTTTCCACTTCTCCATCCGTTCGCGGACCTTCAATTCAAACCCCTGGTCGCTCGGTTCGTAGTATTTTTTGGTGGTGGGCACGTACTCCTGCGCGACGATGTGTCCCTCGAAATCGTGGGCATACTTGTATCCTTTGCCGTGACCGAGCCGCTGGGCGCCCTTGTAATGAGCGTCTTTCAAAGGTTCCGGCACTGGCAATGTTCTTCCCTGTTCGATGTCCGCTTTCGCATCCCAGATGCCTTTGGCGCTGGCGTTGGACTTGGGTGCCGTCGCGCAATACACCGTTGCTTCGGCCAGTGGTAGCTCGCCTTCGGGTAATCCGATGAACTCGACCGCATGATGCGCCGCCACCGCCACCACCAGCGCCATCGGGTCGGCCAGACCGATGTCTTCCGCCGCAAGAATGCAGAGGCGACGGGCAATAAAACGAGGGTCTTCGCCGGCGACGATCATTTTGGCCAGCCAGTAAAGCGCGGCGTCGGGGTCGCTGCCGCGCATGGATTTGATAAAGGCGGAAATGGTGTCGTAATGCTCGTCTTCGTCGGCATCATAGACAACGGCTTTTTTCTGGATGGACTCCTCGGCGATGTCCCTGGTGATACGGGCGCCGGGCGTGGTCAGGGCGGCGATTTCCAGCGCGTTGAGTGCTTTGCGGGCGTCGCCGTCGCAAGCGGTGGCCAGGAATACCAGCGCTTCTTCAGTGGCTTCCGCCTTCAGTTCGCGCAGGCCGCGTCGCAGCAGAGTGACAATGTCTTCGGACGAGAGCGGTTTGAGTTGGAAGATTTGCGAGCGAGAGACGAGCGGAGAGTTGACGTAGAAGAACGGGTTGTGGGTGGTTGCGCCGATGAGTCGGATGGTACCGTTCTCGACATCCGGCAGCAGGACATCCTGTTGGGCCTTGTTGAAGCGATGGATTTCGTCAATGAACAGGATGGTGCGTTGCCCGGTGTTGGCGAGGCGATTGGCGGCGCCAGCGATGACGCGGCGGATGTCGGCGACGTTGGACTCGACGCCGCTGAGTCGTTCGAAACGGCACTGGGTGGCGTTGGCGATGATTTGGGCCAGCGAGGTCTTGCCGGTGCCGGGCGGTCCGTAGAGGATGATGGAGCTGATTCGGTCGGCTTTGATGGCGCGCCAGAGGAGTTTACCGGGGGCGAGGATGTGTTGTTGGCCGACAAACTCTTCGAGTGTTTGCGGGCGCATCCGCGTGGCAAGAGGGGCGGGCGGGGCAGGATGGGGTTGTTCCGCCGCCGGGGGGGCGGGTGCCGTTGTTTTTTGGCTGAATAGGTTCTCAGTCATGACCGCATTGCGGTGTTGTCGGCCGACTGAGGTAGAGGGAAAGGAAATACCCCGCCGTAATGCCGTTTGAACGATGTCTTTGAACCCCTTATCAAAGGGGACGCTCTGTCGGCTGTTTTCTGGCTGCCCCTTGCGGGGTGTGCCGCTGGCAACCGAACTCCGAGCTCCGTTTACAACCGGTGTTGGCTCAAAGAAACTTCGTTGTTCACGAACATGGCAGGGTATTTCGCAATTGCCATACTTCCAAAGAACCGTCGGGACTCTTTTCTCTCGTCCCACTACACCTATAATCCAACTCCCCCCTTCTCTGCAAGCGGTTTTGCGTCTTCATGACGTTCAATTTCTACTCAACCCTGCCTCTACCTGTCAGCTTTCGCGTATTTCACACGGCAACATCTGTTGCAGTTGCCGTTTGATCTGTTCATGCGCCGCGTTGACTTCCGCGTCCGTCAGCGTTCTATCCGGGGCACGGAATCGCAACGAGTACGCCATGGACTTTTTCCCTGTGGGAATCTGTCCACCACGGAAAATATCAAACAATTGCACTTCTTCCAAGTATTTGCTTCGGTTTTTTTCAATGGCGGCCATTACGTCCGCATGGCGAACCTCCTCTGCCACGATCAGTGCCATGTCCCGCACGACCGCAGGAAAACGGGGCAACTCACGGTATTGCTTTTCCTCGCGGCCTGCCGTCGGCAGGTCAAGTTCCGCCACATAGACCGCGTCGCGCAACCCCATTTTCCGTGCCTGTACCACGGGGATTTCGCGTATTTCGGCCGTGACACCCAGTTCCTCCAGCGCCCCCTTCAAATCAAAATAATCCACCTTCTCCGTTCGTTCCCAGTCTCCCGGTGTGCGGCGACCCGTTGCTGCCAGGGCCAGCTTCCATTTCTCTGTTCCGTCCGCCGCAAACACTCTGCCGATCTCGAACAACTTCACATCGTACTCGTGTCGGGACACATTGGTTCGCACGTTCGCCATCAAACCGGGTACCAGACTGTCGCGCAGCGCCGACATCTCTGATGTCAACGGATTCTGCAATTTTAAGTTCCCCTCCTGTACCATTGTCTGATTCATGGCCTCGTGAAAACCGAGCGCCGTCAAAATTCGTCGGACCTTTTGCCGCGAGTCCCATTGCGCGTCGAACGCCGACACCTGCACCGTCGCCGGCAACATGGTGGCGGGAATTTTTTCGACACCGTAAATCCGACAAACCTCCTCGATCAGGTCCGCTTCCCGTTCCACGTCCACCCGAAAGCTCGGCGCCTCCACCTCGCAACTGTCGGCGTCTTCCCGACTTACAGACATGCCGAGGCTGACAAAAATCTTTTTGACCGTTGCCGCCGGCACTTCGATGCCGAGCAGGCGATTGACCTGGGCGTAGCGGCAATTTACCTTTCGTCGCTGGATCGGTTTTGCCAGCACATCTATCATTCCCTGCGCCACGTGTCCGCCGGCCAATTGCTGGATCAACGCGGCCGCCCGTTGGCTTGCCCAAACCAGGCCTTCGATGTCGGTTCCGCGCTCGAACCGGTAGCTGGAATCACTGGCCAATCCGAGCTGTTTCGATGTTCGACGGATGTTTGGCGGGCTGAAATACGCCGCTTCCAGGAGCACGTTGGTTGTGGCGTCGTTGATCTCGCTGTTTTTGCCTCCCATGATGCCGGCCAGGGCAACCGGGCGTTCCGCATCGGCAATGACCAGCATTTCCGCGGTCAGTTCGTGTCGGCTGCCATCAATGGCCTCATACTGCTCGCCGTTCTCAGCGCGGCGCACAATGATTTGGTGGCCCCGCAGCAGGTTGTAGTCAAACGCATGCAACGGATGCCCGCACTCCATCAACACGTAGTTGGTCACGTCCACGACGTTGTTGATCGAGCGCAGGCCGACCTTCTCCAAAATCTGTCGCAACCAGGCGGGTGACGGGCCGATTTTCACGTCGCAGATGATTCGTGCCGTGTAGCGCGGGCAAAGCTCCGGCGCATCCACGCGCACGCGGGCAAGCGTTTCCACGGCGCCGCCGTCCTCTGTCAGGCGAATTTCAGGCAGCCGCAGCGGGTTACCGGTCAGTGCCGCCACTTCGCGGGCAATGCCGATCACGCTCAACCAGTCGGGCCGGTTGGGGGTCACTTCGATGTCGAACACCGTGTCGCCTGCACCGAGGTATTCGGCAAACTTTTTGCCCAGCGGCGCGTCTGCGGGCAGGATCAGCAGGCCGTCTTCGCCCTTGGGCAGGCCGAGTTCCTCTGCCGAGCACATCATACCCTGCGATACAATGCCGCGAAGTTTGGATTCCTTGATGGTAAACCCCGCCGCCATTGTCGCGCCCGGCAGGGCCAGCGGCACTTTGTCGCCGACCTTATAGTTTTTTGCACCGCAAACAATCTGGCGCTCGATACTGCCGTCGGTGACGCGGCAGACGGAAAGTTTGTCGGCATTGGGGTGTTTTTCGCTGGAGAGAATCTGGGCGACGACGACCTGCGGCGGTATGTTTCCGCCGAGCGATTGGACGTCTTCGACCTCGATGCCGGCAAACGTCAGGCATTCCGCCAGTTCCTGGGGCGTCCAGTCGAAATCCACATATTGTTTGAGCCAGTTGTAGGTAAATTTCATGGATTTTATTTCTTGCTCTTCGTTTCTGTCGGCGGGGCCACCAACGGTGTTTCACCGGTGAACTCTTTGCCGGTCAGCGCCTTGAAGACCGTCCGGGCCATGATGGTTGCGCCCGCCGTGTTCGGATGAACCCGATCCGGCAACATTTCCGGGTGGTCTTTCAGCGCCGCATAAATGTCAATGACAGTTGCATTTTCTTCGGCGGCAATTTTGTCGAGCATCGGCAATTGTTCCAACACTCCCGCTTCATTGATGCCGAAGTTTCCCTTGCCGGGCACGGGCGCGGGCCGGCAAATGAAAATTCGCGGTCGGCTCGGCAGTTTTGCGAACTGGCCAATGAGGTCCTTGTAATCGGCCACAAACTCGTCTTTGAACTTCCAGTTCTGTGGCTTGGTGTCATTGGTGCCAAGCTTGATGACCACGATGTTCGGCTGAAATTCCAACGCTTTCTTGAACGCCCCCTGTTTCTGGTAAGGACGGTCGCCGTGATTGAGCAACGTTGCGCCGCTGACTCCAAAATTCTTCACGGTCCATTCCGCCCCCAGCATCCGTCCGAGCTGATCGGGATAAGAATTCCCCTTGGAGGCGCCGACGCCCGCCGTGATGCTGTCGCCCACGCACGCCACCCGTATCGGCGTCTTCTCCGCCGCTGTTGCGCACGCGGCGGCAGCCAAACACAGAACGCCGATGCTTTTTCTCACAATGCTCCAGTTGTTATTCGTTCTCATTGTCGTCCTCTCGTTTTCGCCCCTCCTCGACGGCGGGGCGGAAAAGGATTCCACGCCATCGCCTTCTCCGTTGGCGGGCCGATTTCATGTCGCGTTCAGTCTAGTGGCTCCCACGGCGTCCGTCGAGTCCGTAGATTAGTGGTGGCGGCGGCGTTGGAGTTTGGCGCGGGCGGCGTTGCCGCGCACCACCTGCGAGGTCAACACCCGTCGCCGACGCCGCGCCCTGGCTCGTTGTTTGGCGGCGCGCCAGGCGCGATAATGCGGGTGGTGGACAAAGTTTTTGGACAGGTAGATATGGCGCACTTCGTGGCCGAATCCCTGTTGGCGGAAAAACTCCAGCGCCTCGGTGTTCTCCTCATCGGTATCCACCAACATCATCCGGGCGCCGTGCTCGATGAAGCGTTCGGTGATGTGGTGAACCAAGCGGCCGCCGATACCGCGTCCGGCATAGTGCGGAGCGACGCCCAGCCACAACAGCCATCCGTAACGCCAAGCGCTTTGCGGTTTTTGCATCATCGCTCCCAGCGCGAATCCCACCACTCGTCCCCTTTCGGTTTCCGCCACTAGGCAAAACTCGTCGTCGGTACCGTACAATTCGGTGATTTCGTATTCGTCCCACGCCCGATACAGCGTGGGCCAGCGTTCGGGTGTGAACAATTGCTGGCCGATTTTGAACACCCGTGGCATGTCTTCCAGCCGCATCTGTCGGATGTTGACCTCCGGCACTGCGGCGAGGCCGTTTTTTCTTTTCATGGCAGGGCCCGGTTAGTGGATTTCGATGTATTTGTGGGGCGGCAAACCGCAGATGGGACATTGAGCCGTGGGCTTGCCAAGTTCGATGTGACCGCAAACGGGGCAGAGCCAGATTTCGATTGTATCGAGGTCGCGTCCTGCTTTCACCGCCGCCAGGGCGCGGGCGTAGAGTTGGGCGTGGACTTCTTCGGCTTGGAGCGCGTAGCCGAACATGGTTTTGGCGCGATGACGGTCTTTTCGGGCCTGCTCCAGCATCGGCGGGTACATTTCCTGGAACTCGTAGGTTTCGCCGGCCACGGCTTCTTGGAGGTTTTCGAGCGTGGAACGGATGCCGCCCATGGCCTCCAGATGGCCGTGCGCGTGGATGGTTTCGGCTTCTGCCGCGGCGCGGAACAGGCGGGCGACGATTGGGAAACCGTCTTTTTCGGCTTTTCTGGCAAACGCCAGATATTTTCGGTTGGCCTGGCTCTCGCCGGCAAACGCGATTTTTAGATTTTCATTGGTGGTTGTCATGATGGGTTGCCTTTGGAAATCAAAATTGTGCCAGAAAACGGACATCGTTCTCGGTGAACAGGCGGATATCGGTGATGCCGTACTGGACCATCGCCAGTCGCTCAATGCCGAAGCCGAAGGCCCAACCGGTATAGGCGTCGTCGGGATAACCGACGGCCTTGAAGACGTTCGGGTCCACCATGCCGCAGCCGGCGATTTCGATCCATTCCCGGCCGCGGGCACGGAAATGTGGCGTGGAAAGGTCAATCTCGAAGCTTGGCTCGGTGTACGGGAAGAAATGCGGGCGGAACCGAACTTTCGTTTCCGGGTCGAGCAATTGTTTGAAGAAGAACTCAACGGTTCCTTTGAGATCGGCCACGGTCACGTTCTTGTCCACGTACAATCCTTCGATCTGGTGAAACGTCGGACTGTGCGTGGCATCGGGATTGTCGCGGCGAAAGACGCGACCGGGAGCGACGATGCGGATGGGGGGCTGACGCTGAAGCATCGTGCGAATCTGCACCGGCGAGGTGTGGGTGCGAAGCAGGTAACGGCCGTGTTGCGGATGCGGCGGCAAATCCACATAGAGCGTGTCCTGAATATCGCGCGCGGGATGATCGGCGGGCGTATTGAGCGCGTCAAAACAATGCCATTCATCCTCGATCTCGGGGCCGTCTTCGACGGCAAATCCCATCCGGCGAAAGATGGCGACGGTCTGTTCGAAGATTTGCGTTAGTGGATGCAGATGCCCCAGACGGTGGCGGCGACCGGGTAAGGTCGTGTCAATTTCAGGTTTGAGATTGGAGATTTGAGATTCCAGCTCTGCCTGTTTCGCTTCGATGGCCGCAGCGAGGGCGTTTTTGGCTTCGTTGGCGAGCTTGCCAACGCGCGGACGGTCTTCTTTGGAGAGCGTGCCGAGTTGTTTCAAAATACCGGTAATGGCGCCGTGCGGGCCGAGGTATTTGGCCTTGGTCTGGACAAGGGCCGGCAGGTCCGCGCAGCCGACGATGGCGGCTTCGGCCTCGGCGCGAAGGGACTGAAGTTGTTGTTCGAGTTCGGTCATAGTGGGGGAGCCTTATACCAAAAAGGGGTTCACGGCGGCGAGAACTTGTTCAACGGTCACCTGCTCCATGCACTCCATCGGCGGGCGGTGGACACAATGCTTCTTGAAGCAGGGCGAACAGTCAACCGCTGAGCGCAACACAACGTGTCGGTTGCCGTACGGCCCGGTCAGCGACGGGTCCGTCGGGCCAAAGATGGCCACCACCGGCGTGCCAACGGCGGCGGCGAGGTGCATGGGGCCGCTGTCGTTGGTGACGACAACAGCACAACGGGCATAGAGTTCTGCCAGTTCCAACAGGCTGGTCTTGCCGGCGAGATTGGGGCGGCCCTGGGCAATCGTCTCGATGCGGTCGCGCTCGCTGGCGGCACCGGTCAGGACAACACGGTCGGGAGGGAGACGGCGCACGAGTTCGGCAAAGCGCTCGTCGCCCCAGAGTTTGGTGGGCCAGCGGGCGGTGGGATGGATAGCGATTGGCGATTTGAAATTTGAAATTTGAGATCTGAGATCTGAAACCGGCGATGGCAGACCAAGAGGAAACTCGACCGGGCCAGCCTCGCAACCGAGGTGGTTGGCGACACACAGATAGCGGTCAACGGCATGACAGCGGGGAACCGCCACGATTTCATTGTAGAACAACCGCGAACCTTCACGGGCGTCGCTGAGGCCGATGCGACGCGGGGCGCCGGTGGCGATTGTCATGATGCCACTGCGCAACAGTCCTTGCAAATCCACCACCAGATCGAATCGTTCCGTTCGGAGACGGCGCAACAGGGGATACCACTGCCGGGCATGATGGCGCGCGAACGGAATGATCTCGTTGATGACGGGGCAGCGCTGAAGCAGTGAGGAGAGGGTGTCGTTGACGAGCCAGGCAATGTGCGCCTGCGGGAAACGGCAGCGGAGGCGCGCAGCGGTCGGCAGGGCGTGGATGACATCGCCCAGCGAGCTGGGTTTGACGATCAGAATGCGCGAGACAGCGCTCACTTGCCGTATTCGAGCCGCTCGGCGAGGGATTCCGGAAGTCCGGCGGCCCGGATTTTCTCCTGTGTGATGCGGAAGTCGTATTCGACGCGGTGCAGTTCGATCTGGTTGTTGATCAGATCGTAGGTTGTGTAGGCAGCAAACGGGTTGCGGTCGCGCGGCTGTCCGATGGAGCCGGCGTTGATGAAGTATTTGCGGCCCACTTCCACCTTGATTCTTATGTACATGCCGCCCTGGATGCCGGTGGGGGTGCGCACGAACGCGACGGGCACATGGGTATGGCCATTGAAACAGACGGGGGTACGCTGATAATTCATGCTGGCCGCAGCGGCGAGTTTGTCGAAGACGTAGGCCCATTTTTCGGGCAGGTCGAGCGTGGCGTGCACGATGGTAAACGCCTCGACAATGCGGGAATACTTCAAGCCGCGAAGCCATTCGCGGTCATCCTCGGTAAGTTGCTCGCGGGTCCACTTGATGGCCTCGGCGGCCATTGGGTTGAACCCGGTCAGATCGAGAATGGTGCCGCAATACTCGTCGTGATTGCCCATGACAACGGGACAATTCAAACTGCGAACAATGTCGAGGCACTCCTTTGGATTCGGTCCGTAACCTACAATGTCGCCGAGACAGACGTAATGGGTGCAGTTCTGTTGTTTGGCGTGAGCAAGGACGGTTTGCAACGCTTCAAGATTGCTGTGAATATCTCCTAAGATGGCGTATTTCATCGGGTGGTATCGAGCTGTTTGTTTTTGGGGGGCAAGACCCGCTGGGCGTCGGGCACGTTCAATTCGTTTTCAATCTCCCGCAATTCCCGTTCCACAACGCTCCAGATATGAGGCACTTTTTTATGGTCTTGAAACCAAATTCGTTTCCAGCACTCGTAGGCTTCCTGCAGTTTTCCGCACTCTCCCAGTTTTCGACAGTGCATACGCACAATGTAGGTGGGTACATTGGGAAAGCTCGCGGCAATCGCATACTGTTGTGCCGCCAGGCAGGGGTCTTTGAATTTCTGGTCGTAGAGCCAGCCGAGTTTGAAGTACAATTCGTAGCGGTTGGGGATGTTCTGCAAGCCGCGCAAGAGAAAATCGCGCGCGCGCTGGTGCCAGACCTGTTCCCGTTTCATGCCTTGCGCCACGGTGTAATTGTTTGTATCGGTGCGCTCGGCATAGCCGATGTTCCACGCCATGTGCCAGGCACCCGCATCCCAGAACAAAACCGATTGCGGCTGCAACATTGTCGCCATTTGCATTTTGTTGTATTGCTGCAGCCATTGTTTCTTCTCCCAAAAAGCATGGGCCTGAATCCAGAGAAAATCAGCCACAATCCCGCGAAAACCGGCCAGCAAACCAATCGCCATCCCTTGTCCCAGCACATCGCGCATCTGTCGGGTGACGGGCATCCCTCCGAACTTCAGGCTCAAGCGTTGGTGTTCAATGCGTTGTTGCAATGACAACGTACCCCAGGACGGAAGCAGGAGACACAAAATCGCAAGTAGCACCGCGCGCATCGCCTAAATCTCCCTCTCCGCAAACACAAAATGCGCGGCGGCCACCACTGCCACGATGTACACCAACCCGTACAACGTCACTTTCTGCACGTAGCTCCAGGGAATCGCATGTCCCAGGATGATTTCATCGGCAATATTGAACACGCTCAGGTCCGGGATCAACGCCAGAAGAAACTGGGCAAGACCGCTTTCCCCCCATCGCTCCTTGGCCGAACCGGTCAGATGTCCGGCGAAAAACACCAGCGCCGTCACCGCCACATTGAAAACCATGGAGGTGGAGAAGGTGGAGACAAACAATGTGATTCCCGCCAGAAGCGACAGTTTCATGAACACCAGCCAAACCGCCTTGATCAGGTCGGGGTCATGGACGGCCGCCTGGAGTTTTCGCACCTGTTGCGCGAGTTCCTCGGCGTTGACAGAGCTGTCGGCTTGCGCGGCGTTCTGACGGGTCAGTTGCAGATAATTGTCGCCCTTGATCTTCAAGGCCGCCCCGAACATCAGGGACATCATCACCAGACTCACCAGGATCAGCAGTAAGCTTCCCCCGTACTTGCCCAATAGGAACTCCGCCCGGCGAACCGGCTTTGCCAGCACCGTGTAAATCGTACGATTCTCCATCTCGTTTGGAATCAATTGTGCCGTGCCCACAATGGCAATCAGCACGCCAAAGACCGAAATCGCGCCCAACCCGAAATCCTTGATGAATTTCAACTGTTCCAGCGCTTCCTGACCGCCGTCCTCGCCAAAACCAAATTGCGAGAAGAAGCTGGCGCTGGCAATCACCACCAGGGCAAACAAAATCAAGATCAAATAGACCTTTTGTCGGAGTGCCTCGGTGAGTGTGTTCACCGCAATCGTCCAGACTCGCCCCAACGAGAACCCCACCCATTCTTTGCGAACGTCAATCATGCTCTCCGGCTCCTCGTTTGTCCTTGCGCAAGGCGTCCAGGAACAACGACTCCAGGGTTGTCTGCGGATGCTCCACAGCCACCACCTTGCCGCCAGCCGCCTGCACAGCCGCCTCCACGGAGGCGCGCGCCGACTCCGGCAAATCCTGCACGGTGAAACTCAACCGGCGTTGGTCCCGCACCAACTGGCTGACCTCCCCTTCCAGAATCATTTTTCCCAGATTTAACACGCCGATGCGGTCGCAAACATCTTGCACCTGGGCCAACAGGTGTGAACTGAGGAGAACCGTTTTGCCCATCTGTTTCAAGCGCAGAATCAAGTCGCGGATCTCCTTGCTGCCGATGGGGTCCACCCCGGCCGTTGGCTCATCCAAGAGCAACAAGCGTGGATCATGAATCAACGCCTGGGCCAGCCCGATCCGTTGCAGCATCCCCTTCGAATACCCCATCAACCGGCGGTCACGGGCATGTGCCAGCCCCACCATCTCTAATAACTCGTCAATGCGTTTCTTCAGTGTCGCCCCGCGCATCCCGCACAGTTTACCGTAAAACTCCAGCGTTTCTGCCCCGGTGAGATAACGGTAAAAATAGGGATTTTCCGGCAAAAAACCCACATGCAGGCGCGAGACCACCTTGTTGCATGGCACATCGAAGATCCAAGCGCTGCCGTCGGTTGGCCAAACCAGGTGAAGAATCAATTTCAGCGTGGTACTTTTGCCCGAACCGTTCGGGCCAAGCAACCCGTACACCTCCCCTTCCCGAACACGCAAATTCAGACCATCCAACGCCAACAGCCGTCCACGCCCCCAGCCGAGGTTGTACTTCTTTGTCAGGTTTTCCGTCCGAATCGCGTCCATCATCCAAAACGTATCTCAAAACGATTGAATTCCCCTGTGGCCGGCTCCCAGTGCGTTTCCTCATGGCGAATGTGTCCGGCCAAACCGGCGTCGCGGATGGCTGCCACAAAGGCTTTCAGTTCATCCTCCTCGCCCTCCACCGTCAACTGTACACGGCCATCGGGCAGGTTCCGCACGAAACCGGCGACTTCATACCCACACGCCACTTCGCGCACGGTGTACCGAAACCCCACCCCTTGTACCCGTCCCGTATAATACACTGAAATGCGTTTCCGCATAGAGACATCACTTGCAGCCGCCATTCCCCCATGGAATGGTCGGGGCGGTGGGATTTGAACCCACGACCTCTTGGTCCCGAACCAAGCGCGCTAGCCAAGCTGCGCTACGCCCCGATTCAAACGGCGTTGTTCCTTATCACAGGTATTTCACGGCGACAAATCCTAAAATCGCCAAAATCAACAAGGCCCACAACAACCGATCGAAATAGGTTTCCACAAATGCCCGTACCCGCGCTCCAAACAGATAAATCAACCCACCCACCAGAAAAAACCGGGCCGACCGCCCCACCAACGATCCCACCACCAAAATCCAGAACGGAACGTGACAGACACCCGCCGCGATGGTGAACACCTTGTAGGGAATCGGCGTAAACGCGGCAATGAACACGTACAAAAACGCCTCCGCATTGTACCACGCCACCACCTTGTCAAAGGTCGCCTGGCTGAACACATACGGAATAAAATAGGGCCGCAAAAGATGCCAGGCCGCACTGCCAATCCAATAGCCAAACATCCCCCCCAAAACCGACCCCGCACTGCACACCAACGCATACCGCAACGAGCGTTCCCGACGACTCAGCGCCAGCGCAATCAACAATACATCCGGCGGAATTGGAAAGAACGACGACTCCACAAACGCCAGCACGAACAGGGCGGGTAGCCCGTACGGCGTGTGCGCCCAGTGCAGCGTCCAGTCATACAATCGGCGAAACAAATGCCGTTGCAGCGGCGCGGGCGCTCTCTCAATTGTTGGTTCCGCAGCCATGAAGGGGCGACACGTCTAACACAGCCGTCCGCGCATTGCCAGCATTTCTTGCGTGTCCCCCCCGACGGCTCAGAGGTACTTCAGCACCAGACGAAAAAAACGCACCGTATCCCGCCACGGCCGAATCCGACTGGCCCGGCCCGGCTCGTAAATGGTGCGAATGTCCACATTGGCAATCTTGCAACCGGCCCGCCCCGCCTGAATCAACATTTCCGTTTCCGTCTCAAAATGACTGCTTTTCAGGCTCAGAAACGGCAACACCTCGCGCCGCAGCAGTCGAAAACCGCACTGACTGTCCGGAACGGGTTGGTGAGCGAGTTTACCGGTCAGCCAAGAGGTGATCCGATTGGCGGCGCGTCGCAGCGGTGGCATCTCCGCGGTGTGCCCCATCCGGTTGCCAACCACAATACCGGCGCCAGTCTCACGGGCTTTCGCCACAAACTTCGGGATTTCCTCGGGAGCATGTTGGCCGTCGGCATCGAGAAAAATCGCCATCGGCATGTCGGTTCCGGCGAAATACTCCAATGCCGTCTCAATGGCGGCGCCTTTTCCCCGGTTTTGCTCATGCCGCAACACTTTTGCGCCCGCCTTCAGAGCAACCGCACCCGTGCCGTCGCTGGAACCGTCGTCCACCACCACAACCTGCTCGGCGTACGGTTTCGCGCGGCTCACCACCGCGGCAATGTTCGCCGCTTCGTTGTAGGCGGGAATGATGGCCAACAGGCGTTCATTCATGGGCGTGGTGGGAGCGGGCGGTATCCTCGGCGACAGGCGCGCCGAACGCCATGCTGGTGGCCAGGGCGCGATCGTGCTCCACATCCCAAAGGTCATGGAAGAGAAACCATTGTTCGCTGTAGCGGCTGATCACGCGTTCCAGAGCGACAGCTATTTGCCGCATGACAGTCTCTTCATTGTCGCGGCGTTTGTCGGCCCAGATCGGTTCCTCGACGATGTAGGCAAACGTGTCGTCCGCCTGGCGCACCATGAACACCGGCAACAACGGTGCGCCCGTAGCCAGTGCCAGTTTTGCCGGGCCGTGCGGCAGGCGCGCGGGTTGCCCGAAAAACTCCGTGGTGTCACGCGCCCCGGTAAAGTCGCGGTCGCCCACCAGGGCCACGATTTCGTTGCGTCGCAACGCCTCGATGCAGCCGCGCGCGGCGCGTCCCATCGGGATCGGACGCAACTGGCGGGCTTCGCGTTGGCGCTGGTAAAGATCGTTGAGTTTCTTGTCGGGCACCCAGAGCGCCACCACATTGAACTTGTACCCGCGGGCAGCAAGCGCGGAGGCACCCAGTTCCCAATTGCCGAGGTGCGCGGAGAGCACGATGACTCCCTTGCCGTGTGCCAGCAACGCATCCAAAATTTCCGGCACATTGCCGTAGTGGACCACCCGTTCCAGAACCTCTCGACGGGGACGCAGGAATTTGAAGAAATCCACCAGATATTTGGCGAAATTGAGGAAGTTCTCCCGCGCCAGGGCATGCAGGGCGCGATCTGACAACTGGATTCCCTTGCACTGGTGGATCCGCCGCAGGTTGCTCATGACCGCCAGCCGCCCGCGTCGGTCACACAATACATACAGGTCGGCCAGCCGTCGCGCCAAGCCATACGCCATCTTGCGCGGAAACAAACGGGCCAGCGCCTCCGCCACCTTCAGTTGCAGGTATTTCATCATGCCGCCCGTCGCGGCTCCCAATCCCCTCCACGGGTATCCGTCCGCGCCGCCACCGACGCGACGGCCTGTTGTTTCTCGGCCCACAACCGCAATACTTCCTGCGCAGCGTCCTCCGCCGCCCGGGGGCGTCCCAGCACCTGCGCGGCGGCTCTCATCTGGCGCAGTTTCTGCGGGTTACGCAAAAACTCGTCCACAAAAAGCATCACGTCATTGGCATCCTCGGCCTGCACGGCCACTCCGTGAGAAAGGAGAAACTCCGTGTTCTTGGTCTCTTGTCCCGGTATGGGGTTGATGATGATCATCGGCAACTGTTTGACCAGCGCCTCCGCGGTGGTGATACCGCCCGGTTTGGTCACGACAATCTCGGAAACCTCCATCAACTCATGCACGTTCTCCGCAAATCCGAGAATCATCGTCAAATGCCGTCCCTTTCGGTGACGGCGCTCCAGTTGTTCCTTTAGCGAGGCGTTTTTGCCCGCCACCACCACGATGTCAAACGGTTGCGGCAGTTTGTCGAGCTTGCGAATGACCGATTTCATCGGCCCCAACCCCAAACTGCCTCCCATCACCAGAATCTTCGGCAGACCGGGCTGCAATCCGAGCTTGGCGACCAGCGCCGTCTTGTCCATCGCTTGCGCGTATTGCCGTCCGATGGGAATGCCGGTCACTTTCACCCGCGACGGCGGCACGCCATGCGACAACAACGTCGCCTGCGTGGCCTCGTTGGGGGCAATATAGAGGTCCACTTTCTCGTGCGCCCAGTAGCGGTGCGCCACAAAATCGGTCAATACCCCCACCAACGCCGGATGGTCCAACCCCATCCGTTGTTTCCAAGACGCCAGCACACCGCAGGAAAACGCCTGCGTGCAAACCACCACATCGGGTCGAAACGACGCCAGCACCGCTTGCAATTTTTTCGAGCTTCCCCGTTGGAGCAGGTCGCGGATCTTCCGGGTCCGAGCTTGAAACTCCGCGTTGTCGTACATGTACTGCCAAATCTCGGGCGCCGTCTTCAACATGGCCAGATACGCCCGCAAGGTCACTTTTGACAACACCGGGTTCGTGTGCTGAAACGAATCCAGCAACATGGTCTCCGCATGGGGGGCCAACCGCCGCACTGCCTCCTCCACGGCCACGGCAGCGGCGTAATGCCCCGAATGCTTGGTCAGATACAGGAAAAGAATTCTGGGATGTTTCATCCTGGCGGGTCGGAGCATACCCAAGTCCCCATCCCCCGGTCAAACAAACTATTTCCACCCCCCCCACACAACCCAATCATTCTCCTGAACAGAAATTTTTCGGCTCGCCTCGCCACGCCGCCTTGCCGATACTTTCCTTGTATGAGCAGCCACCTCATCCGTGCGCGCGATTACCCCCGTTGTCCGCTCTGTCAACGCGAGGGACGCTGGCTCTACCGCAACCTTACGGACCGTCTCTGCGGCGTTCCCGGCCACTGGAACATCCGCCAGTGCACGAACACAGACTGCGAACTGCTCTGGCTCGACCCGATGCCACTGGAGGAGGAACTCCCGCGCCTCTACGAGGATTACTACACTCATGCTCCTGACACCGCGCCACCGCGCCGCCTCTACCATCTCTTCCTCCGCTTCACCCCCATCCATCGTCAACGACAACGACTCGACGCCTTCTACCTTGAAGATCATCCGCCGGGCCGGCTTCTCGAAGTCGGTTGCGGTTCCGGCCAACGTCTCACCCACTTGCAACGTCTTGGCTGGCAGGTCCAGGGTCAGGAGATTGATTCGCGCATCCATGCCACGCCCGGCATCCCCATCCACATCGGGCCGCTCGACACCGCGCCGTTCGTTCCGCAAAGTTTTGACGCTGTCGCCCTCAACCACGTGATCGAGCACGTTCCCGATCCCATTGCCCTGCTCGCCACCTGCCGACGGTTTCTCCGCCCCGGCGGACGCCTCGTCGCCATTACACCGAACTCCGACGGCGACGGGCATCGCGCGTTCGGTCCCGACTGGCTCGGCCTCGATCCGCCGCGCCATCTTCACGTCTTCAACCCGCGCAACCTTCGTGTCGTCGCCGAACGCGCCGGCCTGCGCGACATCGTCATCGAAACCAACGGCGCCCGTTCTGTCGGCGTCGCGTTGGCCGGTTACCGACACAAACGATTTCGCAAACTCCGCGCAGTCCTCTTTCAGCTTCGCGCGCGCGCCGAAGTTTGCGTGTTGCAAGCAACGCCATGAACGATCTCGTTGTCATCATTGTCAGCTTCAACTGCCGCGACGCGCTCCGCGCCTGTCTCCGCTCGTTGCCGCCGCGGACGCGCGTGGTTGTCGTTGACAATGCCAGCGCCGACGACACCGTCGAGATGCTCCGCGCCGAGTTTCCCGCTGTCACCGTGATCGCCAACGATACCAACCGTGGGTTTGCCGCCGCCTGCAACCAGGGGATCCGCGCCACCTCCGAGCCGTTCGTGTTGTTGCTGAACCCCGACACGCTCCACCCGCCGTTGGAGGCGCTCCTGGCATTCATGCGCGCTCACCCGGACACCGGCGCTTGCGGTCCGCGTGTTCTCGATGCCAACGGCAAAACACAACCTACCTGCCGTCGTTTCCCGACCTGGTGGCGAATGTCGCTGGCCGAACTTGGTATCCGCCGTTTTTATTTCATCCGCAACCCCGACGCCGAGGTTGACCAGCTTATTGGCGCCTGTCTGATGGTGCGTCGGGCAGCCCTTGACGCCGTCGGGCTGTTCGACGAGCAGTTCTTCCTCTACTTCGAGGAGGTGGACCTGTGCCTGCGCCTGCATCGGGCAGGCTGGCGCGTGCGCTATCTGCCCGATGCCACCGTCACACATCTTGGCGGGAAATGTTCCGCGTCGGCTCCGTCGGAAAGCCTCCGACACCGGTATGAGAGTCTGTTCAAGTTTTACCGGAAACATTACCCGCGCTGGCATGTCGTCCCGCTCCGAATCGCCGTCGCACTTCGGAGGTGGCGATGAGAGTTCTTTTCCTCACCCGAACCGGGCCGCTCGGCCCGTCGAGCCGATACCGCGTCTATCAACTGCTACCGTTGCTACGCGACGTTGACGCCGTGGTCTCGCCGATCACCGATCCGTCACCCCGCGCCGTCTGGCAACAACGCCGCGCCGACCTCGACCGCGTTGGCGAGTTCGACGCCGTGTTTGTGCAGAAGGGCGTTTTCCCCGGTCTCTACGCCGGTTTCGAGCGACAGTTCGCAGCCAGAAAACCGCTCATCTACGATTTCGACGACGCAATGTGGCTGCGGCGTGTCGGCGGCTCGCGGATGGCGCAACTGCTCCACCGTGAGCGCGCCGCACAGGAGATGTTACGATGCGCCTCGGCGGTGATTGCAGGCAACGACTACCTCGCCGAGTACGCCGCCCGTTTCAACCGTAATGTCACCGTCATCCCGACGGTGATTGACGCCGCCCGGTATCCGACCGCCGGCGGTACGACCGTTGGCTGGATCGGCAGCCGAACAACATTGCCGTACTTGAAAGCGCTGAAACCGGTGTTCGGCAAGCTCGGTATCGCGCCGCGCGTCATCGCCGCCGGCGACCCGGAGACGCTCGGCTTCCGTGTGCAGTTTCGGCCGTGGACGTTGGAAACGGAGTTGAACGAACTGGCGCAACTGGGTATTGGCATTGCGCCGTTGCCCGACGGCCCGTGGGAACGCGGCAAATGCGGCGTGAAGGTTCTCCAATACATGGCCTGCGGCATCCCCGTTGTCGCTTCGCCCGTCGGCGTTCACAACCAGATCATCCAACACGGTGTCAACGGTTACCTCGCCGGCGAGACAGTGGAGTGGGAAATGTATCTGCGCGAGTTGATCGGAAACGAGTCGTTGCGCGAGCGATTGGGCACGGCGGGACGAGCAATGGTTCGGCAACGCTACGACATCCATCAGGCCGCCGAACGGCTCAGCGCCATCCTCACGACTCTTTGATCGCCACATACAGGAAACAAAAAAGTATCATCTGCCGCTTTCAAGACCGGGTGATTGTCGAAGTGTTTGCCCGGTTTTGGAAGCGGGGCTTGACCGAGTATGATGAACTCATGGCAGCTTGATTGGGTGGAAAAACCGGCCACAACCCGGCAGATCACGCGAAAAAAGTGTGAAGCGCCGCTTGCTGACGAAAGCCATGGGGGTGCCGATCGCGGTTGGCGGTTGACGGCACCAATCACAACGATTTCAAGCTGGTAAAAGAAACGCTCAAAGCACACCGGTGCAGCGCTCACTGAGCGCGGGTGATGCCGCGCCGGGGTTATGTCTGGACAAAGGCTACGATTACAATGGGACGTATTCCCTGGCACGGGAGTTTGACTACACAGCGCATATCCGTAGTCGGGGCGAAGATCCCCAAGCCTTGAAATGCAATGTGCGGCGTCAGCCGCGGCGTTGAGTGGTGGAGCGGACGCATCGTTGGTTGAATTGGTTTCGCCGCATCTTGATTCGGTGGGAAAAGAAAGAAGGAAAACACCGTGGACTGGTAAACTTTACTTGTGTGATCATCACCTACCTACATGCGGAGGTTTTAGGATAGACACTTCCCCCTCCATTCCTTGTGGTCCCTTTTGGCGCCAAGGACGCTCAAATCCCCCCCCACACGGCGGATCTATTCTTTACATCTTGGGCGGCAGTGGATCGCGGTGATGCGTCACTGTTTCTTTTTGAAGATATCGAAGATCCCTTTTCCGGTCTTTTGGATCGCATCGGTGGCACCCTTGGCCGCATCACCAAGTCCTTTCACGACATCGCCCACAACGGTACCAAGTTGTTTGAATACGGTATTCATGACCAACGTGGTGACATTGGTGGATTCGGTGATGTTTTTGTAGGTGGCGTCCATGTTTAGGGTCATTTTGCGTTCTTTGAGTCTGCCGCTGGAGTAGTCTTTAATGATGACAGTGCCGATGTGGATTTTCACCAGGTCCACGCGATAGGGTTGTTTGTTTTGCGGTCTCGGCTCTTCTCCTGTTTCCTTTGGGGTGCCGCCGCTGTCGGCGGAGGAACCGGAGACGCTGTTCTGGAGCCGTGTTGTGTTGCTTTCGCCCTTTTCGTTTTTGACGATGACAATCTCGTTGAGGTTGATAATCAGTTCCTTGATGTGCGGGGATCGTCTCAACATGGAAACGGTATCGTAGTTCACGCGCAACAACGGGAGGTCCACAAAGGTGCCGCCCTGGAACTCCGGTGGATTGGTCATTTTCAGGTCGCGTACTTCGAGGGTGCTGTTAAAGAGGCCGATGTCCACCGAGCCGATGGAGAGGGGAAAACCGGTTTTCTGTTTCGTTCCGATTTCGACGGCCATGCGGGCGATGGTGTTGCGTCCAAGAAAGAGAACCACCGCCAGTGCCACCACGAGAACCAGCCCCCATTTGATGAGTTTGAAAAGTGTTTTCATGTTGACATCCTAACGCCGTGGCGGGCGTGAAACAAGCCGCCGTTTGCGGTCGTTCGGGACCGAAGGCGGAACAGGGGGTTGCTTTTGGCCGGGGTTACGGCCAGAATCGGATTCATGCCCCGACTTGGCGCTCACATGTCTATTGCCGGCGGAGTGGATCGAGCCATCGAGCGTGGTCTGTCCATCGGCTGTGAGGCGATTCAGATTTTTCTGAAAAACAACATGCAGTGGAACGGGCCACCGTTGCGCGAGGACGAGGTGGCCCGGTTTCGCAAGCGTGCCGTGCCGGTGTTTGCGCATTCCGGTTATCTCATCAACCTTGCCGCGCCGCATTCGCGTTCGGTGGAGGCGCTGGTGGAGGAGATTCGTCGGGCCGACCGGCTTGGGGTGCCGTTTATTGTGTTGCATCCCGGCGCGCATCTTGGCGCGGGCGAGGCGGAGGGCTTGCGGAGGGTGGTCGGCCATCTGGATGAGGTGTTCGCGGCGACGGCATCGAGCAACGTTTGTATTGCGTTGGAGACGACCGCCGGACAGGGGACCTGTCTGGGGTATCGTTTGGAGCATCTGGCGGCGATTTTGCAGCGGGCGCGACATCCGCAGCGGTTGGCAGTGTGTGTGGACACCTGTCATTTGTTTGCGGGCGGATACGATATTCGGACGAAACACGGTTACGAGGCGGTCATGCGGGAATTGGATCATTTGATCGGCTGCCGGCGGGTTGTCGCCTTTCATCTCAACGACTCAAAGAAGCCGCTTGGTTCGCGTGTGGATCGTCACGAGCACATTGGCAAAGGGCTGCTGGGCTTGGAGGCGTTTCGTTGCGTGTTGCGGGACGAGCGCTGGGAGAGGTTGCCGATGGTGCTGGAGACGCCCAAGGGCGAGGCGATGCGGGAGGACATTGAGAATCTGCGGGTGTTGCGGGCGCTTATGGTTCCTTCAACACCACGAAGCTCGAGGCATTCCCGCGCCTGAAGTAAACCAGAACGCCTTTCTTGGCATCGGCTCTGGCCAGGGCGGTTTTGAAATCGGCCGTATTGCGAATCGGGCGACGGTTCATCTCGGTGATAACATCGCCGCGCATCAAGCCTTTTTCGGCGGCCACGCTGTCCTCCTCGACAGCGGTGACAACCACGCCTTCGCCCTTTTCGATGCCGAGTTCCCTGGCCACATCATCCTTCAATGTTTCCACGGTAAGGCCAAAAGCGGATTCCGTTTTTGATTCTTCGCGCGGCGAGCGAGAGGTGAGAATGGTTTCGTCCTTCATTTCGGCGGTTTCCACCGGCACTTGGAGCGGTTTGCCGTCGCGTACCACATCGAGAAGGACTTTTTGGCCGATTTTTTTGCCGAGTACCTGTTGTTGGAGTTCGCGAGGGGTTTTCACCGGCACACCGTCCACGGCGACGATGATGTCGGCTGGTTTCAGGTTACTTTTGCCGGCGGGGGTATTGGGGCGGATTTCTTGGACAACAACACCGTCCTTGCGATGGCTCATTTGCTGAAGTTCCTCGTTCTCGCTGAGCGGGGCGATGGCGATGCCCAGCCACGGGCGGATGACTCTCCCGTGGGCGATAAGTTGGTCGGCGACCGGTCGGGCCAGGTTGATGGGGATGGCGAAACCGATGCCGCGATTGAGGCCGCGAATGAGCGTGTTGATCCCGATGACGCGGCCTTCGATGTCGCAAAGCGGCCCGCCGGAGTTGCCGGGATTGATGGCGGCGTCGGTCTGGATGTAGTCCTCATAGGCACTGCCGCTGCGGGTGAACACAGCACTGCGTCCCTTGGCGCTGACAAAACCGACTGTGAAACTGTATTCCAGATCGTACGGCGCGCCAATGGCAATGGCCCATTGGCCGACACGGAGTTTGTCGCTGTCACCCCATTGGGCCGCGGGCAAGTTATCGGCATCCACCTTGAGAATGGCCACATCGGTGCGTTCGTCGGTGCCGACCACTCTGGCCGCAAATTCGCGGCCATCTTTGAGGCGGACTTTGATTTTGTTCGCGCCATCAATCACGTGCTGGTTGGTCAAAATGTACCCGTCCTTGCGGTAGATGATGCCCGACCCGGAACTGTCAATGTCCGGCATCGGCGCCGGAGTACCGCGACGCTTGAAAAAATACTCAAACGGAGTCCCCTCAAACCCGCGCGGAATCGCCTCTTCGCCCTCCTCGCCGCCGGCGGCGCCGTATTTGCGGGTGCTGGTAATGACAACCACCGAGGCGCTGGCCTGCTCGGCAACCTTGACAAAGGCGTTTTCCAAGCGGCGCGCGATATCGAGGTCGCCGTTGTCTTTGGCTGACACGGGAACGGCCAGCACGAGCAAAGCGAAGCAAAACACTTTCATGGCGCCGCAACTTAGCAGATGGACAGCGCGTTGACAAACCTCGCGTTTCCGATAGGCTTCTCTGGCCATGAACACCCCGCTGCAAGACCGATTGTGCGCCCTCAAACGCGAGCGCAACGCCGTCATCCTCGCCCACAACTACCAGACCGGCGACATCCAGGACGCCGCCGATTACGTCGGCGACTCCCTCGGCCTCGCCTTCAAAGCCAGGGAAACCAATGCCGATGTGATCCTCTTTGCGGGTGTCCATTTCATGGCCGAGACCGCCAAAATCGTCAACCCAACCAAACGCGTTCTCATCCCCACCCTCGAAGCTGGCTGCTCGCTGGCCGATTCCTGCGACGCCAACGCCCTCGCCCGCTGGCGAGCCGAGCATCCCGGCGTCGTGGTCGTCGCCTACATCAACTGCACCGCCGCCGTCAAAGCGCAATCCGACATCATCTGCACCAGCGGCAACGCCGTCAAAGTCGTCAACTCCATCCCTCGCGACAAGGAAATCCTGTTCTGTCCCGACGAAAACCTCGGCCAGTGGGTCATGGAACAAACCGGCCGCAAAATGCTTCTCTGGCCCGGTGTCTGCCATGTCCACGTCAAGTTTACCGCCGAATCGTTGCGTCAACTCCGCGCCGCGCATCCCGACGCCAAAATTGTCGCCCACCCCGAATGTCTGCCGATTGTCCGCTCGATGGCCGACGAAGTCTGTTCCACCGAAAAAATGTTGGCCTACTGCAAGGCATCTCCTGCCAAAACGTTCCTCATCATCACCGAAAGCGGTATGTTGCACCGCCTGAAGAAGGAACTACCCGACAAAACGTTCATCGCCGGGCCGACCGACACATGCAGTTGCAACGAGTGCGAGTACATGAAAAAGAACACGCTGGAAAACTGTGTCGCCGCCCTGGAAAACCTCGCTCCCGAAATCACGCTGCCCGAAGACATCCGCCGCCGCGCCCTCGTGCCGATTGAACGCATGATGGCTCTCGGACGATGAACGCCGCCTCCATCGCTCTGCTCGCCTGCTGCTTGCTCAGTGCTTGCGCCACCATCCCGCGCATGGAACCGATCCGCGTCGCCGCCACCGGACGCGATTTTGTCCGCAAACCGTCGGGTAGGCCGTTTCGCCCGTGGGGACACAACTATTGCGGCAACAACGGACGACTGATCGAGGACTACTGGGACACCGACTGGCGAACGGTGGTGGAAGATTTCCGCGAGATGAAAGCGCTTGGGGCCAATGTCGTCCGCATTCACCTGCAATTCGGCAAGTTCATGGACGCCCCGGACAAACCCAACGAGGCAGCGTTACGGCAACTGGAGCGGCTCGTGGCACTGGCCGAACAGACCGGCCTGTACCTCGACGTGACCGGATTGGCCTGTTACCGCCCAAAAGACGTGCCGGCGTGGTACGACAAACTCGACGCAAACGAACGATGGGCAGCCCAGGCACGGTTTTGGGAGGCGGTGGCAGCGCGTTGCGCCAAAAGCCCGGCGATCTTCTGCTACGACCTGATGAACGAACCTGTCTCCCCGCCGACGAAACGGGAAAACGGCGGCTGGTATTCAGGACACCTGCTTGGTGAATACGATTTTGTGCAGTTCATCTCGCTCGATCCGGGCAGGCAAACAAAGGAGGAGGTCGCTTGTCGCTGGATCCAAACCCTCTCGGCGGCCATTCGCAAGCATGACCGCCAGCATCTTATCACCGTCGGTTTGTGGTTGTGGTCGGGATTCACGCCATCGGCAGTGGCGCCGTCGTTGGATTTTCTCAGTGTTCACATTTATCCCGTGAGCGGGAAACTCGGCGCAGCCATGGCGGAATTGCGCGCCTATGCGGTGGGCAAGCCGGTGGTGATTGAGGAGACGTTTCCGCTGAGCTGCAGTGGGGAGGAATTGGAGACATTTCTGCTGGCGTCGCGGGAATACGCCTGTGGCTGGCTCGGCCATTATGATGGAAAGACTCTTGCAGAATACGACGCGCTGCAACGCAAAAACCGCATCACTCTGCCCCAGGCCCTCTGGCGGGAATGGTTGCGACTCTTCCAAAAACTCACCCCTGTGATGACCCGCGCCGAGAGCATACGAAGTGAACCAGACGGGAAGCCAGGGAACAGGAACTGATCCAATGCAGAAACGAGGTTTGAAAGGTTTGCCGAAGTCCCAAAACAGTTCTGTTGCGGATGAACCGACCGGCATTGGCATGGAAGTATGATTGGAAAACAGCGTCAAACGCTTTGCGCTTCTCCCAACCCTCTCATTCAATCGGGACTTTGTAGGCGCCGTTCCAATGGACGCATCTGAGCACTACCACCCGACAGCAAGGACAATATGTTGCAGGGGACGATACCTGTCGTATAGGCATCGCACCGTACCGTTGGAAATCCAGTTTTCGGCGCGATACCCCCGAAACGACACGAGGCATCACGCCCTACAAATCAAGGGTGGCCGTGTTAAGATACGCCCCATTCCAACCGCAGAGTGATCCATCGAAGTTCTTGTTTGTCCGTTGCGACAAATGGAGAGCAAAACGGTTATCCTGCCACTTCGTCCGGACATGCGTGGCGCCTCAACCTCGTAGCGCACTTGTCGGCGCGCTTTCTGCCGCGTACAGTGGTGCCGCCGATGCAGTTTCTTTCAACAAAACGACGGGAAACAATGTCTCTGCGGTTGGAACCGCCGGCGCAACGGCGGTCGCAGGAACTTCCCCGCCGCGGCATCAGGCCACTCCGGTTGCGAAAGGTCGAGGTAATTACCCGCGACAACCGCGAGGCGCAGACCACGCCATCGCGTTGGACCCGTTTTTTGCTGGCTGCGGTTTTCTTTCATGCCGGGCTTCTGGTGTTGTTCGCCTCCTTGCGAATGGCCGTGGCGTTGCCCGTCATCACGGCCATTTTTGAAACCTACCCGGTGCCGCCCCCAAAAACGGACTTCGATCCGTTTGTGCCGCTGCGACAATTCGAGTACAAGGGCGGCGGCAGTGGTGGCGGCGGCAGTGGCGGCCCGATACTTCCCCCGTCGTACAAGATGACCATCCTCTCGCCCGAAGCCCGTCAGGCCAATCAAACCGTCGGCGAGGTCATCGGCATCCGCGTCGGCGAAAATCTCGCGCATCTGGCGCGCCCGGAAGGCGCGCCCACTGGCGTGGGAGCGCCGTTCGGAGGCGACGGCACCGGCCGTTTCGGAACCGGCTCTGGCGGCAACGAGGGATTCGGTCAGCGGTTTGGCGCGCAGCGGGCGCAAGCTATCCGCCAGCATCAAGGCGCGGACGAGGCCGAACGCGCCGTTGTGGCCGCGTTGCGCTGGTTGAAAGAACACCAACTTCCCGATGGGAGTTGGGGAGAAGGACCTTATCGGCTTGGTATTTCCGGGCTGGCCACGCTGGCGTTTCTTGGACACGGCGAAACACCGGATTCGGGAGAATTCGGTCTGACGCTGAACCGGGCATTCAAATACCTGACGACATGCTATGATCCCAACGCCAATGTGTATGAACAGGCCATCGTGACCTACGCCCTGGCCGAGGGCTACGGCATGAGCCGCTCACCGTCATTGCGGGAGCCGCTCCAACGATGCGTCTCGCTGTTATTGAAAGCACAACAGACGACGAAACCCGATCCTCGCCACATCGGGGGATGGCGATACAGCCTCTTGTCGCAAGACGCCGACACCTCCGTTTCTGGCTGGTGCGTGCAGGCTCTGGTGGCGGCGCGTCTGGCGGGGATTTCTGTGCCGCAAACCTCTCTGGATGCCGCTTCGGAATTTTTCTGGAACATGTATCGTAACGGTGTTTTTGGTTACGACCGTCCGTCGGGCGGCGGTTCCACCACCACCTCGATTGGCGTTCTCAGCCAGATGTTTCTCGGCCGCGGGACCGATCCCCGCCTGAAGGAATCGCTGGAGAAACTCAAACAACAACGGTTCGACTGGGCAAAAACCGAGGCGCCGTTCGGCATGGTCGCCTATCTCTGGTACTACCTGACCCAGGCCATGTTCCAGGCCGGCGGAGTTTATTGGGAATACTGGAACGCCCAGTTCCGACAGGCGCTGGTCGAACGCCAGGCCGACGATGGCCATTGGGACCTGCCCGCCCTGAGCAAGGAAACCGAGTTCAATCGTCCACCCGTGTACTCGACCGCGCTGTTTACGTTGATGCTGGAGGTGTACTATCGTTATCTGCCCACCTACCAGCCAATGACCTCGTCGCCCTGAAAATAAACAGCCGCCATTGCGCGGGCAACGACGGCTGTGGTGGTTGGTAGCTATGATTACTGTTTCGGCTGACACTTCGGCAGTCCCTTGCCGAGTGGCTCTTTCTTGACGGTGATCTGCGTCGCGTTTGCCATCTGCGCACGGTTGGATTCGATGTAGCTCTTCCACTGTTCCGGCACGTCGCCTTCGGCAAAAATCGCCGCCACGGGGCAAACCGGCACACACGAGGTGCAATCAATGCACTCGTCGGGATTGATGATCACGCGGTCGTCTATCTCGTAAAAGCTGTTGGTGGGACACACCTCCACGCAATCCGTGAACTTGCAACCGACACAAGGTTCTGTGACAACATGGGCCATGATGAGTATTCTCCTTTTCGATTTCCGCCGTCATTTGCGAAACGGCGCCGTGTGATATACTCCGCCCTATGAACGCTGCCAAGCTCAAAGTGTCCGAACGCATCCTGCGCATCATCGCCATTCTCCGTAAAACCCACCCGGATTTCCGCTGTGCCCTTCGCCACGACAACCCGCTCCAACTGCTCGTCGCCACCATCCTCAGCGCCCAATGCACCGACGAGCGCGTCAATCAGGTCACTCCCGCCCTTTTCACCCGATACCGGACCGCCGCCGACTTCGCCACCGCCCCGGCAGGTGAACTCGAAGCGCTCATCCGTCCCACGGGTTTCTTCCGCAACAAAGCTCGATCCATTCGCGAATGTTGTCGCGCGATCGCGGAAAAACACGGTGGCCAGGTGCCCGATACGCTGGCCGAACTGGTGAAACTCAACGGGATCGGACGCAAGACCGCCAACGTTGTGCTCGGCGTCGCGTTCGGCAAGGCGGAGGGGATCGTGGTGGACACTCATGTGTTGCGGTTGTCCCGTCGGCTCGGCCTGACGCGGCACCGCGACCCAAAAAAGGTGGAACAAACGTTGATCAAGCTGGTGCCGCGATCGGACTGGATTGACTTTTCGCACCTGTTGATCTGGCATGGACGCCGCCGTTGCGCCGCTCGCAAACCGGATTGCAATCGGTGCGAATTGGGCGATGTTTGTCCCCGCATAGGAGTCAAATGCCATGAAACCACTCAAGGAAGGCGATAAAGCTCCCCCCTTCCCGGAACTGACCGCCGCCAAGGGACAAACCGTTGTTCTCTATTTTTACCCCAAGGACAACACGCCCGGATGCACCGTCGAGGCGTGCGAGTTTCGGGATGCCCATCCGCAACTGACCCGCCAGAACGTCGTCGTGCTCGGAGTCAGTCCGGACCCGGCCCGGTCACATGCCAACTTTGCCGCCAAGTTGAAGTTGCCGTTCGTGCTCGTACCCGATGAGAATCATCAAATTGCCGAAGCCTACGGCGTCTGGCAGGAAAAAAACCGTTACGGACGAAAATACATGGGCATTGTCCGCACCACCTTCATCATCGGGCCCGACGGCATTATCCGGAAAATCTTTCCCGCCGTGAAACCGAAAGGACACGCGGCCGAAGTGCTGGCAGCCATTTAGCAGCGGCGCGTCTCCGTCAAAAGCCGCTCGAACATCCGCGTTTTTTCGAAAAGCGCGGGGTCATTGTCCCAGTCGATTACCTTTTTTTCCAGTCGGGCCGACCAGTTGCTTTCCGCAAAGGAACCGGGGACATTGAATCGGATCGGCTGGGCAAAGATGTCCGTGATCATGAAGACGGCCAGCCAGGCGTTGGACTCCAGCACCCGACGGCAAAACGCTTTGTGCAGTTCGGGCGTGAAATCGCGTGGGATGTTTTCGGTATTGTGCCCCGCCCATCCTGCAAATCGCTGCAACTCCAGCCATGTGAGATAGGCATTGTGATGGTCCTGCCGCGCCCGCGCCTCGTCGTGCGCCCGCCACATCTGTTGCCAGCGAACCACCAGCGGATCATGGTCGTGCGTGGCAGGGGTAACGATGCTCAGACGCGGGTAGGTCACGCCATCCGCGTAGGTGTAATCGGGGTTACGTTCCCAATACGGGATTTTGAAGCCGGGAATGCCGAGTTTAAGAAGGTTCGGACGCACATACTCCGGCACACATCCGAGGTCCTCGGCCACCACCACGGCCTGCCCGGCGGCTTTCTGAATCATTTTCAATAATGATTCGCCCTGTTTACAGTTGGCCTGTTTGTGCGCCGGCGTGTCGTCGGGATGCGGAAAAAACCGCGGGAGTTTACCGCCGGTTTTCTGTTTTGCCTCTTCCGCGGTCAGCCCGGTGAACTGCCCGTTGTCACGCGGCAGCCAGGGAAACGCGTAGATGCGGTAGAAACCGAGGACGTGGTCAATCCGAAACAGATGAAAAATGGCGCTGGTTTGTTGGACGCGACGTTTCCACCAGGCGAATTTTTCCTTGCGATGCGCTTCCCATCGGTAGAGCGGGATGCCCCAGTTTTGTCCCCACTGCGCCGTGAACGCATCGGGTTGGAATGTCGCTTCCGGCGGCGCGCCGCCGCTCCAGGTCAGGTCGAACAACTCCCGATTCGCCCAAACATCGGCGCTGGTGCGGCTCACCCCAAACGGAATGTCGCCCATCAACGCGACGCCCCGCTCCTCCGCATGTCGGCGCACGTCCACCCACTGCTCGTGCGCCACCCACTGCACATAAGCATAAAACCGACGGCGTTCCTCCAGTTTCCGCAACAGCGCAGACGGGACAGTGGCCGGGGATTGTTGTTCTTTCGGCCATGATTCCCAGTTGTCGTTACCATTGTTCTCGTCGAGTAATGCCCGATAGAGCGTGTAGTTTTCCACCCACGGGTTGGCTCTGGCAAAGGCCGCGACTTCCTTCCGCTCGCCACCGTACTGGAACGCGGCGCGAAGCAGGTCCTGTTTCAACATTTTTACTTTGCGATAGTTCACCGGCCCGGCGGTGTCCACCCCACCAACAATCCGACGAAAACGGTCTTCTGACAGTCCCGACAAGGTTTCCGGTGTCGTGGCGATGGTGGTTGGATCGAGTGCGAGCGCGCTGATGGCATTGTACGGGGAATGGTCCGGCCCCGTTTCATTGATGGGCAGCATTTGCAACAGCCGAAACCCGTGTCGGGCGCACCAGTCAATCATCTCTTTGACCGCCACCGTGTCGCCAATCCCAAGATCACCGCTCCCGCGCAAGGCGAACACCGGCACCAACACCCCGGCAAGTTTCTGATCAGGAGTGAGCTTCATCCCCGTGGCTCTTCCGTCTTGCGGAACGGCAAGCCGCGTTTCCCGTCAAACAAACGTCGCAGACAACAATCGGCGGCCCCCCGCGGGCGTTGACTGCCTTTGGGCGCGCCGCGCTCGCACAACTGGCGTCGGTATTTCCGCACGGCCAGCCAATCTTCCCATGAAATGAGCAGCCAGCCAATGGGAATCGTAGGGACTGAGCACTTTGAGTTCACAACGTACCTCTTGCACCAAACGTTTCACTTCGTCAAACACCTTGTACTCTTTGGGTACAATAGCGAATGAGGCGCCCCCCTTCATCCTGACCTTCTGTCGCAACGGCGGAGGAGAAGGAATCCGTTTTCCCATCTGCCGCGTCGTGTGCGGAAGAGGGTCAAGGTGGTGGGGACGCTATTTTGCCCGCCACTGTTAGTCGCACCCTGCCGGGGTGGTAGTCTGAACGTGTCGGCGGTCACAAACCGCCGCTACAGCTTGGCGATTTTCACGTCGAGGATGTCTTTGTCTTTCTTGATCTCGGCGAGAGTTTCCAACGACGGGGCACTGTCGAGGTTGAGCACGGTCAACGCGGTGCCACCTTCCTTGTCGCGGCCCAGGCTCATGCTGGCGATGTTGATGCCGTGTTTGCCCATGATGGTGCCGATCCAGCCGACCACGCCGGGACGGTCCTGGTTGTGCATGATGAACAACACGCCGTTGGGAACGACTTCGACGGGCATGCCGTTGATGCGCACGATGCGCGGGTTGTTGCCGTAGAAGGTGCCGGAGGCGCAGACGTTGACGCCTTCAGCTTGGGCGCGGACGGTGATCAGTTCGGCGTAGTCAATCGGATCGGTGCTCTTGATTTCCTCGACATGAATGCCAAGCTGATGGGCAATGGCCGGAGCGTTGACGTAGTTGACATCGCCGCCTTCGGCGTTTTCGAGGAAGGTCTTCAAAACAGCACGGGTGATCGGCCCGGTTTCAAGTTCGCCGGCTTTACCGAAGAATTCGACGGTAAGCCGTTCGATGCGTTTTGAGGCGAGTTGAGCGAGGAGGCGTCCGAGTTTTTCGCCGAACGCGATGTGGGGCTGGAGCGCGGCGAGAACCTTGGCGTCAACGGAGGGCATGTTGACGGCGTTGCGAATGGTGCCGCCGCCGAGCGCCTCGGCGACCTGCTCGGCAATCTCGGTGCCGCACGATTCCTGCGCTTCGTGCGTGGATGCGCCAAGATGCGGAGTGAGAACGACGTTGTCCAATTCAAGGAACGGCAGATTGACAGGCGGCTCCTTTTCGTACACGTCGAGCGCGGCAGCAGCGACTTTGCCGGATTTGAGTGCCTCGTAGAGGTCGTTCTGGACCACGATATCGCCGCGGGCACAGTTGATGATGCGGACACCTTTTTTCATCTTGGCGATGGTGTCTTTGTTAATCATGCCCTTGGTTTGCTCGGTGACCGGAACGTGAACGGTGATGAAATCGGCTTGTTTGTAGATGTCATTTACTTCGACCATCTCGACTTGCAACGCTTTGGCCCGGCTGGGGCTGAGGAACGGGTCGTAGGCGAGCACTTTCATGCCGAAGGCGACGGCGCGTTTGGCCACTTCGCTACCGATGCGGCCCATGCCGATCACACCGAGCGTTTTGCCAAACAGTTCAGTCCCCTCGAAACTCTTGCGATCCCATTTGCCGGCTTTCATGGAGGCGTGGGCCTGCGGGATTTTGCGGGCCATCGCCATCATCATGGCAAACGTGTGTTCGGCGGTGGAGATGGTGTTGCCGCCGGGGGTGTTCATCACAATGATGCCGCGACGGGTGGCGGCGTCCACATCCACGTTGTCCACGCCAACCCCGGCGCGACCGATAACCTTCAAGCGTTTGGCCGCTTCGATCACCTTCTTGTTGACCTTGGTCTGGCTGCGGACAATGAGCGCGTCGTATTCGCCGATGATGGCGCAGAGTTCGTCCTCTTTGAGGCCAATCTTTTTGTCCACCTGAAAAGCTGGGTTATTTTTGAGCAGTTCGACACCCTTGTCTGAAATGGGATCCGACACCAGAATTTTCATGTTGGATATTTCTCCTTTGAACTCGCGGGTTGCGTTTCGGCGGGAGTGTGCGATGTTCGTTGCCGTCGCACAAGAAAAATATGAGTATCAAACTCTATTCCAAACCCCTTTGTGGCTGGTGCCAGGAAGCCAAAAATTACCTGCGGCAGCGTCGTCTTCCCTTTGTCGAGATCAACGTCGCTCAGAATCCGTCCGCCTACGAGGAGATGAAGCGCCTCTCTGGCCAGCCATATGTCCCCACCATCGTCATAAACGACCGGGTTCTTGCCGACTTCGATGTGGAGCAACTGGAGACGTTTCTCGCCTCGCTCAACGTCAACGCGCCACCAACCAAACCATAACTCGTGTCAGACCGCAGGCCGCAACGGCCGCTAGCAAATCGTCCGCCACAATCCCCCAGCCACCGGGTAACTGCTGCGACTGGCGAATGCCAGGCGGTTTCCAGACATCAAACACACGAAACAATACAAACCCCACGAGCCACCACCACCCGTCCAATCCCGCCAATGCCACCGGCACCGCCGCCGTCTCGTCAATGACCACACACGACGGGTCTTTCTGCCCCATCGCTTTCGCTGCCATACCGCTACACCAGACGGCAAATAACACAACCAACACGACAATCAGCCAATACCAAGCGCTTCCAAACCATTTCAGTAACCACCAGTAACCGAGACCAACAACCGACCCCGCCAAACCGGGCGCAAATGGTACAAGCCCGGAATAAAATCCCGTCGCCAGGCACCGAATCAGACGCTCACGCATCCTGAAGCACCAACTCACGGTTTTTCCAGAAAAAGTTCCAGCCTGACCACACCGTCAATACCACCGTAACAAGAACAAGCCAGAAAACTGCCGTCGAAAACACCACGTCGAAACGAGTGGGGTCAAATCCAAACGACCTCCATTCCGAGCGGGCCGCCAGGCCGGTGAGGATAAGGATAATGGCGATCATCTGCGAGGCGGTCTTGTGTTTGCCAAACTGCTCGGCCTGAAGAACGACTCCGCGTTCGCGCGCCACCAGACGCAGTCCCGTCACCAAAAAATCGCGCGACACGATCACCAGCGACATCCACGCCTGCACCAGCGCATTGCCATTTTGGTCGCGCAGTTCCACAAAACAAATAAACGCCGCGCAAGTCAAAATCTTGTCGGCCACCGGGTCCAGCAGCGCCCCAAAGGCCGTTTCCAGATTTCGTGTGCGCGCCAGCCAACCGTCATACCAGTCAGTGATACTGGCCACGATGAAAATGCCCAGCGCCAGCGTTTTGCCCCACGGGAAATTGGGAAGCAACAACGCCGACACAAACACCGGTGTCAACGCAATGCGCCACACTGTCAAACGATTTGGCAGATTCATCGAACCGCATTTTACACTTACGTCCCCAGTAAACAAAGTTTTTTACGGTTATCAACAGCACCTCATCGCGTCGCAGCAATTGGTTGTAGCGTTCTCGTGAATCAAGCGATAATTCAGAGCGATACGCTGAAACGGATCAATAGACCGTGCAACCGCGATCATCGTGGCGAAAATAAATGGTAGGTTGGAGACGGTAAATTAGCGCATGAGAATTTCGTCAATCATTGCGTTCATATCCGTAAAATGTAAAGAGTTACCCTCCGGTCATTCATTTCTGTTCATTGTCGGGGCTTGATTGCGGAGACACCTCCCCATACACGGGAGACCATCCTGTCACCACACCGTTGGAAACCGTTATTTCTAGACCGAAAACTATATTCGTTACTCTCGTCGTCCGGAACATCGTCTCCGCTAGCAATGACAGTGAATAATATGAAATCAGCTTCTTTCCGCCAGTCAGGGACATTTCGTAGTCTGGCTTCCCAAATAAACGTATCAGATCATCTTCTTTCATCCCTTCGTAAATGTTTTTTATCTCTTTTTCCCATTCGCGTTCTTTTGTCTCACTCTGAACGTGCTTCTTCCGATCTGGCGCCGGTTTATCATTCAAAAGACCGAACCAATTGCAGCCCCAAAGAACAAAACTGCATATTATGGGTACTAGAAGTCTTCTCATAAATGGGTTTTGATTATGCTATACTGCCTTCCATAAGGAGGTTGCAATCTCGAAAGGAGATCTGCCGACGAGCAGTGGGGACTGCTCAGCGGTTTACTACCGCCGTTGCCACGCCGTCCAGACGGTCGTGGCCGTCCGTGGAAGGACAGCCGTGCCGTACTCAACGACATTCGTTGGGTCTTGCGGACGGGAGCACAACGGAGAGAAATGCCCCACGCTATCCGTCCTATCAAACCTGTCACCGCCGGTTTCAACGCTGGGTGCGCGATGGAGCATGGCAGAAGATTGTTCGTACACTCGCCGAGCAAGGGCGCACACAGGGGGGGTAATTGGATCTGGCCGAGGCGTTAATTGAGGCGATGTTTGCCCCGGCAAAAAGGGGGCGACGCGGTCGGCAAAACCAAACGGGGCAAGGGTTCCAAGGCGATGGGGATGGCAGATGCCCACGGGTTTCCGTTGGCTGTGGCAGTGGCCAGCGCCTCGCCGTAGAAGGTAAAGTTGGTCGAGTAGACCTTGGACAAACAGTTTCTGGAACACGATCGGCAGCGTCTGATTGACGACTTGGCATACACCAGCGATTCGCTCGATCAGCGACGGACCGAACGCAGGATCGAACTGATTGCGATTGCGTCGCAGCGACAGAACCATGCCAAGCCTCCCACCCAAGATGAATGGACGCTGCGTTGTTACGGCCGCCGCTGGAAGATCGAGCGGCTCTGGGCTTGGCTGCAAAACTACCGTCGCATCTTGGTGCGACATGAGCGTTATGCCGAGAACTATCTCGGCTTTGTTCTGCTTGGCTGCCTGCTGATTCTGATGCGTGCATGTTTATGAGACCACTTCTACTTACCTTCCCTCATTACCTTTTATGGGTGCGCCTTCTTACCGTGGCGCTCTCTTTGAGTCTTCAACTGCTCGATTTAAAATATTCGATGGAATCAGTCCGATGAAGTGCTCATTCAGTGCCGTCTCACATTGGGTAATACTGGGATCGAGTATGGCAAGAAAGTGGTTGCCATTTGAAACCGAAAAGTCTGGCGATAACCACAAAAAACGTACTTTCCTTGCAGTAGTCTCGGCATTCCATACCACACGACCATTTTCATCCTTCTTCCATTGGCAGAACTCTTCAATGCTCGAAGGAAGATAACCGTGTGTATTCGCAAACTCGACGAGGTCGTGCATGAAAACGAAGGCGCGCGCCGCCTGCATTTGCCTTTGATAAAAGTGTACCACCCGAACAATGGGAAAAACCAGAAGAACAACGATAACTGTCATAACAATCATAATAACATGTCGTTTTTTTAGATAACGCATTGGATAACGTCTCCTATTCGCAATCCCGATCCAACTTGTCCAATATATCGTAACGTCGACTCAGATATTCCTCGATGGCCTTCTGCCGCAAATAATCCTGTATGTCATCACGCAATTTGTTGGGTGTATCGAATATACGGGTCCTTATGGGAATACCTGCAACGAATAATTAGACGGGCCATGTGGGCACAGTTGTTGAACGCCACCGAGTAAGGTCGCCCTTCCGAAAGGGAGGCCATAAGAATAGCCGCGGCATCCTGTTTGTGCGTTGTTGGAATTCGAATGTATGAATCAGGGATCTTACCGCGCCATGGCACCAACGAGATTTTTGAGGGACCATATAACTGATTCCAAGTCCAATTATCCCGATCTCCACTTTGTGGTCCGAAATCGTAAAATGTTTGTCCCGTCGTACTCCGCGGATCATCGATGATAAGATCAGCGTGAGCGCCACCGGAGGATGAGTAATAAATGTCAGCACCGATGAAATCAGTGTAGTTAAGTGAATTATTGTCGCAATACCGATACAAATTCACATCCTCAGCCTCAAACCGGGTGGGATCGGTTTGGAGGAAGCGGCCCAACGACGGCGAGTAGAAGCGGTGGCGGTAGTCGTAGAGGGCGAGGTCGGCGAGGTATTCGCGGCCGGTGAAGGTGAAGTAGGCCAGCGGTGAAGTGGAGAGCGGTTGGTAATCGGCAGACAGAACGCACAACTGGCCATACGGATCATAGGAATATCGTTCCACCACACCACCCGCAGCATCGGTCAAGGCATGAACGCTCCAAAGGGCGTTCTGATGATAGAATAATCGTTGCCCGGCACTGTCTCTGGCCAACACTTCGTCCACGTAGTTGCCATAAACGTAGGTGGCCGTTGTCGCTCCTCCAACCCGTTCCTCAATAACCCGCGCGCCGTCGTAGTAAAACACGGTTGTCCCACCAGCCGGGGTCTTGCTGACACGACGTCCCAGGGCGTCGTAAGTAAAGAAAAATCCTATAATGGGGGCGTTGCCACGCATGCGTTCAAGATCGGTCATCCAGTTGTTGATATTATCAGTTATTGCTGTTCATTGTCAGACATGTTCCTTAGCGACTTGGGAAGATACGCCCCGCTTGCAACCGTATTGTAACGCCGAATTAACAACCAAAGCCCCAGACATAGAAGCATCCAGTATACTGCTCCCCTTGAAAGGGGGCGGTGAATTTGAGAGTCATAGCAGCAAGAAAGGACTCAATGAAACGCAGGAAATGGACAGGCAAGGAGAAGCTCCAGATCGTCTTGGAGGGAATGAGAGGACAAGTTCCCCTAGGGGAACTTTGCGCGCGGCATCAACTCAGCCAATCGCAGTATTACCAATGGCGGGATCAGTTGCTGAACCAAGGGGAGAAAGTCTTTGATCGTGGCGGCCCCGAACAAGCGGAGCAACGACTCCGGGAGGAGGTTCGTCGGCTCAAGACCTTGGTGGGGGAGTTGACCGTGGAACTAAAAAAAGCGAGGACGCGACATGGTAAAGCGCCAACGCTCGGTGCGGGTGCGACAGCGCGACCAAGCGCTATTGCCTCGGGTACAGCAACTCAAGGCCGATCATCCCGCGTGGGGTTACCGTCGCATCTGGGCTTATCTGAAATACCGCGAAGGCCTCTTGGTGAACAAAAAGCGCATTTATCGGCTGATGCGAGAACATCGGTTGTTGGCGCACCAGACCCGCCGCTTGCGAGCCTCTCGCACGCCTCTGCGCCCCAAGCCGCATAGCGACAGACCCAATGAACTCTGGGGCATCGACATGACCAAGATTCTGGTCCCTTCCTGGGGGTGGATGTATTTGCATGTGGTCTTGGACTGGGGTTCCAAGAAGATTGTCGGCTACGAACTCAGCCGCCAGAGCAAGACCGGGGATTGGTTGCGTCCACTGCAACGCGCCGTGAACCGACAGTTCCCTCACGG
>Ga0078972_1001192_pt2 | contig 97803 bp, 90 predicted proteins | sample YelNatPaOPGAMG01_FD_67568 | JGI IMG/M metagenome (GOLD analysis project Ga0078972, IMG submission 67568) | Hot spring thermophilic microbial communities from Obsidian Pool, Yellowstone National Park, USA - OP-RAMG-01 (SPADES assembly) (version 2) | ecosystem: Environmental > Aquatic > Thermal... | reverse complement strand
TACCATCAGAAGGAAGAGCATATGGTTATGGTATTTTTGGTGCGTTTTATGGAATAGCTTGGATGAGTGGAACAATAATTTATGGTTATCTTTATCAAAATCTCACTAACTACTTATTATTATTCACTATATTCATCGAATCAATAGCACTTATAATCTTATTTATTACTGTAAAACAATTTAAAGATTTCAGAAATAAAGATATTCAATTAATAAAACACATACTTAGTTAAATCAGGCACGTTTAGCCTCTTTAAAAACCTTTCTTCTAATCTCGGAAGCTCCACAAATTCCACATCGTAAATCATAATCCTTCTGACAACTCCATGTAATATATTAGTGGAACACCCAATTTTATAACATCAGCTTTAAATAGTTTAATAAGTGGTTGAAGCATCTTCAATTTATGCTTAACTATTGTCTCAATCCATAAGGAAAAATTAACAGGAATATTAATTAAACTATGAGTGTTAATATTGAGTTGTTAAAGATGTTTGTGGCGAAGCTTCCGTTGGGACATTCTTTAAGGGAGGCTCTACTTTTAGAAAGGTGTGAATTGCCTATAGATGAGTTTTGATAAATGTTGGGATCCGCGTAAATTCCATAAGCCCTTTTTCATCATCTATCTTGGCTTCAAGAAAATCGCTTAGCCTTAAGCCACCGCGCCCATCATAATTACCTAAAACTTGAGGTTTAACACCTGAAAAAGCCATTAAGGCTATGGCGGCTCTAGCATCAAGCTTACAAGCCCTAAAAATTCTAGCCAACTCCTCTTGCGTAGGAGTTCGTTCATTCGCAAGCGTAGGCGAATCTTCAGCATCATTAATTTTAACTTCAACTGTTAAAGCCATATTATTGAATTTAAGCCAAGATTTAAGCGCTTTAATTATATTTTTAATATAGCTGTTTGAATAGCCTTTAGCTTCAAATTCATCGATAGTATCCAAAATTAGTTTTGTAGCTTTTTCCTCGCCTAACTCAATTAATTGCCTAGGCTTAATATCTTTTTTAAGGCAGAATAAGCCTAAACGCCTTAAATAAGCATCAGCCGTTACCTTAGAGCCTCTAGCCAAATTCCTATACCAACGCTTAACATCCCCATCCAAAAGCAAAAAAGCGTATTTAGCCCTATTCATGAAGGAGTTTCTAGGAGAATATAAAAAGGGACTTACCGCAAAATCGTGGTGGGGCAGACGGGATTTTCCTGAACCCTCTTTTAGGGTTCATTTTGAACCCGTGACCACCAGCGGTCTAGGCATGCAACTCCCCAGGCTGGTATCCTAGACCAAGCTAGACGACTGCCCCACTTCTCTTTCTATATCACCTCTTAAAAGATAATAAATAATACGGTTTACGCATAAGTTAATAACAACTTACCTAAAAATTTTGCTTTTTGGATAATGCAATTTAATTAATCTGTAATTTAACTGATAAATCGCAATTAATCATATAAAGAGCGCTAGACCTGGGTTAATAACGTAAAAATCAAAGAAAACCAATCCAGAATTTAGGTGGGGTCCCCCTCTTCTGGAGGGGGTATTCTTTAAAAAGCTTTTTATTCTTAAAATTTTTAACAGTTTTATATGCTGAGGAGCTTTTGATTTTATAATAGGTGGTAATTAAGGGCAAGGTTAATTAATGAATTTTATATTGCTTAAAAATGGAGTTTACTATGGTTAATATGAAGTTATTAATTTTAAGGAATAAATATTTTATGTCATAGATAAAGAAGCGCATATATAACTGATATAAATTTATTTATTCTTTAATTTCTTTTTTAATAAATGATTAAAATGAGATTTTTATTATAGCTGCATTTTAAATTTATTATGATAATATATAATAGGAATGTTGGTTTTAGAAAAGTTTAGATAGATCTAAGTTAAGGCTTACTTAGAGGCGTTAAAAAATTGAAGTTTATTGGTAGAGTGGCTGATAGTTCTACAGAAACCTCAGCTAGAGTGATTTTGCTTAAAGGTTTAGAAAGAGAAGTAGCTGCTGAAGAGCTTGTTTTAATTAAAAATGGTGGAGAAGAAAAGCCTTCAAGCTTGCTTCTTGGTGTTCTTAGAGGAGGCTTAGGTAAAAACGAGTTTTTAAGTTGCACATCATATAAACCTGATGTAGCTTATATAAAGCTTGGCGGTGAACCTTCAGATGCTAGAGAAGTCTACTCTTTCTTAATTAAACCTATAGGCGTTATTAGTGAAAATGGGATAGAACCTAACTTAGCTATAATTCAACCTAAATCGCCTGTATATCTTTTGGAGGAGAGTGAAAACCCATTTAAATGGATAGCTTTAGGAAAAGAAGTTGTTTGGATGGATGCTTACGTTGAAAATCATGAAGAATGGAAAGTGCCTGTGGATAAAACATTTATTCCGTATCATGTTGGGGTTTATGGAAGCACTGGAAGCGGAAAATCATGGTTCACTCGTTTTATTCTCATCCCATTATATGTTAAAGCAGGATATAAAGTAGTTATTTTAGATTGGAGCGGAACAGATTACGCGCAATATTACAGGGACTTAAAAGATTTTGAAGTGGTAAAAATTGCTGAAATAGCGTTAGATGAAGCATCAATTTTTAGTTATTTTAAAAATAAAACCAACAATTTTGGTGGAAATGAAAATATAGCTAATGCTTTTGACGAGTTTATAGAAGGTTGGATAAATAAAGTGGAAAAAGCATTTAATGAAGGAAACGTTAAACCAAATGAAGCATTATATAATCAGCTTGAAACACATGTGGAGAAAGCTATTAAGCAAATTTCAAGAAATGATTGGAGAGAAGCTGCTGAACGGGCTAAAAGAAGAATTTTTAGAAGATTTAAAGTTCAAGATTTAAATCCAATAATGGGAACCTTAACTATAGAGGAAGTTATGAACAAAGCGGGAAACATGCTTGTTATAGATATGGGTGGAGCTTTAGCTGAAGCAAAACTTGGCTTTTTCCTTTCCTTTTCTAAACATTTATATAGTTTAATGGAGGCTGGAGAAGATTTAAAAATAGCTTTAATTATAGATGAGGCGCCTCAATATGCTCCTTGGGAGCCTAAAGGAATCCAAAATGAAACAACAGAAATGATAAAAAATTTAGCAGCTTTAGGGAGAAAACGAATGCTTAATTTAACGCTTATAGCGCAAGGCGTGAAAGGTGAAATAGGAATAAACGCAGCTGTAAGAAGAAACCTTAACACTCATTTTTTTGGTAGAATTCATCCATTAGATGCAGGTGGAGAAGGAGGAGCTTCAGAATGGCTTTCACCTTACGGCATAAATCCTGATCAGCTTCTTCAACTTAAACCTGGGAGATTCTATTTTTCAGGTGCAATGAATCCTTCACCTATTCCTCTGCTTATTACATATAAACCCCCTCTTCAATAAGTGGTTTAAAATGATTGAAGAATTAATTGAATGGATTAAGCTTCCTCAAGATCTTCAACATAGATTTTTTGAGCTTGCAGAGCAGGAAGCTCAAAAATTAACAGAAGCAATCAATAAATTAAATTTTCAACTTGAAAAGTTAAAAAATTTTCTTCCAAATTACATTTATAAATTGCCAAGTTCAAATGAAACAGCAACCATCGCGGCTGTTGATAGCTCTAGATCTCCAAAGTTAAGTGAAAGGCTTGGAGTAAGATATGGTGTTTTCTCAACTGGAACAATCTTCTTAAAGGGAACAGAGAAGAGGAAAGAAATTTTTCAAGCGGGAGTATTTAAAAGAAAACAAGCTTTATCGCAGGATAAAAGCAAATTTCTTTTTAATTTATTAACAACCTGCGCTGAAAGAAAAATGAGTTTAGAAGCTTTAAACAAATGCGATTTATTAATTTTGGATGGAAGTTTTTACGGTTTTATAGACGGCGCATACTTAATTAAAAAATCAGGATTATTCAGCGCTTATGAAGAACAAATTTTAAAAGAAACTTTTGAAGCTACTGAAATTTTAAGAAAAAGCAGCAAAGCCATAGGTGTGATTAAAAGAAGCCACACAAGAGTTATAGGCGGATACTTAACTTTAAAAGATAAAAATAACCCATTCACAACTATAATAGATAAACTTATTCTTTCAATGTTTATGCCTGAAAAATCTTATTTTAACTATCAAGCTTTAATAGGCGAGAAATTAGTTCAAATTTATACGCGTTTAGCAACTTTAGCTTCCATGGGATGGTCTGAAGAGGATTTAATGAATGAAGCTGAAAAAAGAACTTTTCTTCCTTTTGAATATTTAGGTTTAAGCAAGGAAGGCTTTAAAGAAATGAAAAGAATTCAAGTTAGATTTAGAAAGGATTTGCCTCCATGCGAAATTGAATATCCTTCATCGCTTTCCTTAAATAAGCTTTTAAATTTTTTAGGGCAAAAAAACTTTTTTAATGAAGCTACAAATCTCCCTATCGCTTTAGATTTAATAGATAGCATGGTTGGTTTATCAGCAAAATTTACTGAAGAATTTGTTTCTGAAGTTGAAGGAAGAGTCTTAGAGGAAATAGCTAAGAATCATGGAAGCAAAGACGTTGTAAAAATGTTTTTTACGTTGCTTAACCCGCAAAAACTTTATTAAACTTTTAAACCGCATAACTTAAGGATTATCTCAAAATTTTCTCTATTTTTATTGCTTTTATAAATTTTTAACGCTTTACGCAAATCTATTAAGGGAATTTTAAGAATTTCATTTATTTTAAAAGTTATTTCGCTTTTAAAAAATAGAAAATTGCATATTTTAGTTAAGTTTGAAGAGGTTCTTTTTTCGCTTGCTGTTTCAAAATCAATTATTACAGGCGCACCTAAATGATTTATTAATATATGTTTATGAGCTCTGCTTAATTCACCATGATCTAAACCAATTTCATCAAGTTTAAAGCAATCTTCAAGAATTTTCGCTAAAACTTTTTTAAGCTTCTTTTTTTCATTCCTTAATTTTTTAATCCATTCAACAATAGATTGCCCATTTATAAATTCCATTAAAAGAAAATTTTTTGTATAACCATAAAGTTTTGGTCCTACGTTATGCGCATTAGCTTTTTTTAGCATAAAAGCTTCATGAGTTAAATCAGGTCTATCAGCATCTACACGACGAATCTTTAACGCTGCTAATTTATTATTAAAATAGGCTTTAACAACTATTCCAACGCATCCTTTACCAAGAACCTTAAAACCAAAAACCTCTTTTTCTCCAGAAAACTCTATTTTAGAAATATTTAAGCTTTGAAGCTCTTTTAATCTATTTTCAGCCTCTTTAACATTTGGTTTAGGGTAACATAAAATTTGAATATAAGGTTGAAAAACGAATTCATTTAAAGTTATTAAGCGAAAATTTTTATTCAAGCCAAATAGGCCTACCATCAATAAACCTTGAAATGAACTGTGCAAACTCTTTTTTATTATTGTAGAGTTTCTGCATTTCTATCCAAGAAAGAATTTGGAAACCGTTTTTCTTTAGTTTTTCAGCTATTTTACTAGCTACACCTATGCTTCGTCCACCATTATTGGATAAATAAAAGCTTAAAAGTTTTTCAGCATCACTCCATCTTCTCTTTTTTTCAACAAACCATCTCTCTCTTTCAATCCAAGGTCCAGCAACTGTATCCTCAGCATAAAGATGTTTAACAAGAAAATCTTCAGATTCCTTGTGTTTTTCTACAGGTGGACCCATATGCTTTTTTGGAGAAGAAATATTTTTTCTTTCAAGCTCAAATAAAATCACGTTTACCTCTTTTTCATCGCTCCAAGAAGCTGACCTAAATACTTTAAAATCATTAGCTTTTAAAAAGTTTTTTAACGCATTTTCTGTTTTATAAAGCTGCCCCCATAAAACATCAACAACAGCATCCACCTCGCCAAAAACTAAAAATAAAAGGTCTAAATTGGCTTTAGAAAGTTTTTCTGAAACCTCTTTCTCGCTTAAAATTTTTTGCGAAGGCGGATAAAAAAACTTTAAACTTGGTTTTTTCAAAAACATTCTTGAAGCTGAAACAAACTCCCAAAATTTGCTTTCAAAAACTGAAGCTGCAGCATTCCTGCTTTTATCAACCGGATCAACAACTATTAAGTTTTCATCAAATAAATCATAAGCTTCCTCTTTTCTCCCTAAAAACCATCCAGCAACATCTATAACTTGCTTTTTTCTCCAATTTGAAGCAGCTTCTAAAACATTTTTAAATGAACCATAATAAAGCGTTAAGATTTCGCATAAAAAACCACTAAAGCCCCCAATCTTTATTTCAGCGCCATATAAACCTGTTCCCTTCATGAACTTTTTTAAAATCCTAACTTCTCTCTTTAATACATCATTCAATTTTTCCTTCATAAAATCTGTGTGAAAAGGAGTTCTATCTGTTGCGCTTAACCATTTTCCCCTTTCAACTTTAAAGCATGGAACAATATTAACTCTTGTTTCTTCAATCCAAGTTTCAAGATATGGATGCTCAGCATATCTTTCAACAATTTTATATCCTTCAAAAGCTTTTTTAGCTATGTTTAAACATTTAACTTCTAAATCGCCTCTAGTTAAAGTTGGGGGGACTCTCATGAAAACATCTATATCAGCTTCTCCTTGAAGCCATGTATCCTTAGCTATAGAACCGTCAACTCTAATTTCCGCATCAATATTTTCTTTAGAAGCTTCATTAACCAATTTAAAGATTATTTCTTTGGTTAAACGCTCAATTTTATCTCTTTCCTCTTTAGATGGAGTAACTTTTTCAGATACTTTAATGCATATATCATCTATAATATTCAAAACCAGTTTTCACCAAAATATAAGCTAAACTAAAGGTTTAACCTCAAATATTGTAGAATAAATTGGACCCTTAGAAATTAAAACGCTTCTTTTTAATTTTACAGCTTCCACAGATATTTCGCCAAACTCCTCATTTTTAAACTTCTCTAAAATTTTAATCAATTCTGCCTTTCCTTTTCCGCTTTTAACTCTAGCTATTGTAAGATGAGGGCTAAAACCTCTTTCTTCTTTTGGAAAACCAAGATTTGCAAGTTTATCTTCTAATTGAATAAAAATTGATGAAGCATCCTTAAAACCATTTGTTATGCCAATCCATAAAACTCTAGGGTGAGCAATTGTTGGGAAAACCCCTAAACCCTTAAGAACAATTTTAAAAGATTTAAATTGAATGTTTTTTATAGCCTCAATAACTTTTTTAACTTTTTCCTCGCTAATTTCTCCAAGAAATTTTAAGGTTAAATGAATGTTTTGAGGTTCAACAAGCTTTAAATCAGCATTGGTTTCCTTCAAAACCTTTTGAATACTTAATATTTTTTCTAAAATATTTTTTTGGTCAATATCAATTGCAATAAAACATCTTATGGTTTCACTCAATTTTTATCTCCTTCACTTGTTTTTATTAAGAATAAATTAATACCTTAAGAGTTTTATCGCTTTCAGCTGCGAGCTTTAAAGCTTTTTCAGCTTCATCAAGCTTAAATCTATGCGAAATCAACTTTAAAGCATCAATTTTTTTAAGTTTTAAAAGCTTCAAAGCCATGTTTGTTTCTATCTCGGTTGTGGAATAACTTGGAATAATCTTTAATTCTCTTAAAAAAATTTTATTAGCGTCATAAATAAGCGAATCGCCTATTGGTGGAGAACCAAAAAGCAAAAGTTTCCCCCCTTTCCTTAATAAATCTAAAGCTTGAGGAATAGTTTTTGCATTTCCAACAGCTATAATAGCTAAATCAACCCCTTTACCATCAGTAACTTTATAAACTGTTTCCTTAAGATCTTCATTAATTGGATTTACAGCTGCATCAACATCAAAGTTTTTAGCAGCTGAAAGCCTAAAAGAAGATGTTTCGCTAACTATAATGCTTCCAGCTCCAAAAATTTTTAAAAGAGAAATCATTATTAAACCTATTGGGCCAGCGCCAACAATTAAGGCATCATCGCCAACATTAATTTTTACCTTATTTAAACCTCTAATGCAGCATCCTATAGGCTCTATTAAAGCAGCTTCATCAAACTCAACCCTATCAGGTAATTTAAGAACAGCTCCCCTTTCAACATTTGCTTCAGGAACCCTAAAATATTCAGCCATCCCGCATGGATCTAAATTATTTTTGGGAAATTCATCGCACATAGTGTAATCTCCATGTCTACAATAATAACAAGTGTAGCATGGAACATGATGATGAACAAAAACTCTATCTCCAACTTTAAATTTTTTAACGGAAGCCCCAACATCAGCTATAACCCCTGTAACTTCATGCCCAAGCTTTAATGGAGTGGCGGATTCGCCTCTAATTTTCTCTATATCGGTTCCGCAAACACCGCAAACAATCATTTTCACTAAAACTTCTTTAGAGTTAATTTTTGGAATTGAAACATCCTTAACTTCTATTTCGCCTAAACCTTTAATAAATACCGCTTTCAATTCAACTCTACTTCTTGCTTTACTCTTTTTATATTTTTTTAAAGAAAAATTAATTAAAAAGCAGGCTATTAATAAACTTCGCTTAAAAACAAGTTTTAAGTTTTTCGTTTAAAAGGGAGTTTAAATGGAGAAAATTAAAGTTGATAATGAATCAGCACTTATAATTGTTGATGTTCAAAATGATTTTCTTCCAGGAGGCGCTTTACCTGTTCCAAATGGAGATGAGGTAATTCCAATACTTAACAAATATATTGAGTTATTTAATAAGGTTAAAGCTCCAATTTTCGCTACTAGAGATTGGCATCCTCCAAACCATATTTCCTTTAAAACGCAAGGTGGAATTTGGCCTTTGCATTGCATTCAAAATAGTAAAGGAGCAGAATTTGCTTTAAACTTAAATCTTCCAAAAAATGCTATTATAATCTCTAAAGCAGTAAACCCTAATATGGAAGCTTATTCAGGTTTTGAAGGCACAGATTTAGCTTTAAAACTTAAAGAATTAAGAGTAAAAAAAGTTTTTATAGGTGGTTTAGCTACAGACTATTGCGTAAAAAGCACTGTGTTAGATGCTTTAAAGGAAGGTTTTAAAACTTTCTTTCTTGAAGATGCTTCGCGTGGAGTAAACTTGAAACCTGAAGATTCAGAAAATGCTATTAAAGAAATGGTTAATAAAGGGGCTTTAAAAGTTAAAATTTCTGATTTAACTCTTTGAGGTTTAACTTTTGAGCGTAAAAATAAATGTTTTTGCTGAATTTAAAACTCAATGCAGACAAGCTTTAACTGAAGCTTTAAAAAAGCTTAACTTAACTGTGGAGATGGAAGATTTACCCTTAAACGAGCCCCCCTCGATAGTGCTTGGTGAATTAGCAAGCTCTATTTGTTTTGAGCTTAGCAAAAAATTAAACGTTAAACCAATTGAGTTAGCTGAGAAAATAGTGAAAAACATCAATTTAACCAAAAATAATTTCGATTTGATTGAAAGTGTAGAGCAAGCTGGTGGAGGATACATAAACTTTAGATTAAACTATTTTTTGGCCGCTCAAAAAGTTGCAGAAGCTATATTAAATAGGGAAAAGGAAAATTACGGGTTTATAAAAGTTTCTGAACCTAAAAAAATCATTGTTGAGCATACAAGCGTTAATCCTGTGCATCCAATTCATATAGGTCAAGCTAGAAACTCCATTATCGGAGATGCTGTTTCAAGAATCCTTAAAGCAAGAGGCCATCAAGTTTCTCGTCATTATTACATAGATGATATGGGTAGACAAACGGCTATAGCAGCTTATGGCTATAAAAAACTTGGCGAACCTGAAGTGATTGAGAAACCAGATTCATTTATAGGCAAAATCTATAGTGTAACAGCTTGTTTAACCGAAATTCAAAAACTTAAATTGGAAATAGAAAAAATAAAGAATCAACCTGAAAAAACTGAAGAATATATAGAGCTTAACCGTAAATTAAGCGAGTGGATTTCTATAGCTAAGGAGCTGGAAGAAAAATATCCTGACATATTCAATAAACTTAGCGAGGTTATCATTAAATCTAAGGGTTCACCAGAAGAAGAAATAAACGATTTAATTAAAAGATATGAGGAAGGCGATTTAGAGGCTAAAAAACTTATTAGAAAAGTAAGCCAAATTTGCATTAATGGTTTTAAAGAAACCTTAGCCAAAATAGATGTTGAATTTGATAGTTGGGATTGGGAAAGCGATTTAGTTTGGAGCGGTGAAGTTAAAAAAGTCTTAGAAAAAATAGCTATTACACCTTATGCATTTAAATCTAAAGGAGCTCTTGAGCTTGATGTAGAAAAAATAGTTGAAGAATTTTCTTTAAGGCAGATATTAAATATTAGCTTAGGTTACCATTTACCTTCATTAACTTTAGCTAGATCGGATGGAACAACGCTTTATATAACTCGTGACATAGCATATACAATTAAAAAATTCAGTTTAGCTGATGAAGTTATAAATGTTATAGGTGCTGAACAAAGCTTAGCTCAACTTCAACTTAAAATAGCTTTATTTTGTTTAGGAAAGAGGGATTTAGCTTTAAAACTTAAGCATTTAGCTTTTGGTCTTGTAGAGTTGCCTGGATTTAAAATGTCAAGCAGAAGGGGAAGAATTGTAACTTTAGATGGAGTTATAGATGAATCTGTAAAAAAGGCTTATCAAGAAGTTTCAAAAAGATCTTCTCTTTCTGAAGAGGAGAAAATGGAGATAGCTAAAAGAGTTGGAATAGCATCAATTAAATACGCACTTTTATCCGTTGAACCTTTAAAAACAGTTGTCTTCAATTGGGATAGAGTATTAAACTTTGAAAGAAACAGCGCGCCATTTATAAATTATGCCTACACTAGAGCGAATGGAATTTTAAAAAAAGCTGGAGTAAAGCTTGATAACGTTAATGTTTCTAAGTTAACGCATGCACTGGAAAAGGAAATACTTCTAAAAATAATAAAGTTTCCTGAAATTTTCAAGAATGCAGCTGATAATTTAAAGCCTGAAGATTTAGTTAATTTTGCAAATGCCCTAGCTGAAAACTTTCATGAATATTATGAAAAAATTGATGTAACTCATGTTTTAGATGAAGAATTAAAGAAGGCAAGGGTATTTTTAATTTATGCTGTTAAATCAGTGATTAAAGCTGTTATGAAGCTTGTTGGGATAAAGCTTGCTGAAAAAATGTAACAATAGCGCAAAGCAAAAATTAATTAAAAAAATAGTTGAGTTAAAACAAAGCGAAATAAAGAATTTAATCAAAGAAAGAATTGAAGGTTTTAAAAGCTTTTTTTCAAAATCTAATGAGGATTGGTTTTCAGAGCTTTGCTTTTGCATTTTAACAGCAAATTCCTCAGCTGAATTAGGAATAAAAATTCAAAAAGAGATTGAAGCTGAAGGGTTTTTAAATCTTCCAATAGAAGATTTAGCTTTAAAACTCAAAATGTTAGGTCATAGATTTTATATTAAAAGAGCTGAATTCATAGTTGAAGCTAGAAAATATAGAAACATTAAAGATATAGTTTTAAATTTTTCTGATATTAAAACCTGTAGGGAATGGTTAGTTAAAAACGTTAAGGGATTAGGATTTAAAGAAGCAAGCCATTTTTTAAGAAATGTAGGTTACTTCAATTTAGCAATTTTAGATAGGCATATTTTAAAAATTCTTTTAAAATACGGTTTTATAACGGTTGCTCCAAAATCCTTAACCAAAAAAACATATCTTGAAATAGAAAATATTTTAGATAGCTTAGCTAAGAAAGTTGAGTTAAGCTTAGGCGAGTTAGATTTGTATCTTTGGTTTATGGAAACTGGAAAAGTTTTAAAGTGAAGCTGCCGGTACAGGAATTACTTCTCGATAAGAAATAATTCCCCTTCCTTCAAGGGTTTCCTTAAGTTTTTTCACAGCCTCCCTTACTTCAGCTTCTTTTTTGCCTCCAGCGCATATAAGTTTTCCTTTAGAAAAGAGAAGAACAACAACCTTAGGTTCCATCATTTTATAAATTAAAGCTGGAAATTGATCAGGTTCATAAATTGTTCTTTCAAGAAAGTTTGCAGTTTGCTCTAAGTCTATTTCACCTTGTAAATCTGCTGAAGCAACAATGTTTTGAATTTTAACTTCAGGTTTCCCAACTATAACGATGCCGTTATTTCTTAATGTTTCAATAATTTTCATAATTGCTTTTTTAGCTTGATGCTCGGATTTAGCTCCTGTGCAAATCATTTTTCCAGAGCTGAAAATTAAAGTTGAGGTTCTAGGTTTTCTTAATTTATAGATTAAACCTGGAAAATGCTCAGGTCTATACTCAACGTTTGGAAAAGCTTTTGAAATAGATTCCAAATCTAACCTTTGATTAAGTGATGTTGAAGCAACAACATTTTCTATCGTTACAAGATCTTTTTTAGATTCCATTTTCAATCTGAACCCAACTCTTTTGAAAAGCTTATTAATAAAATGAATTTAATCAAATATTGAAAAAACAGCTATTTTTATTCAATTTTTTAGATAGAAAATGTTTTATAAAAATGTTTTTCATTCCAAAAATTCCACATCATCAATTACTCCATCGCTGTTTAAATCTATTCCACTAACAACCTTTGCAGCTACATCTTTATTCCATAAATTTCCTTGAGCAACCTTAGCTAAATGCTTTATAAAACCGACAATCGAAGCTTTTGTTCCAATATGAGTGTTTCCAGCTAAGACTAGAATTTTAGAGTTTAAATTAAATGGGTTTTGAATTAATTGAATAGCTCCTTCCTCTTCGCCTCTAAAGATTCTTCCTGAAACTTTAGAGATCATAGCGCTTCCTTCGCTTAAATCAAAAAATATTGGTAAAAACTTGTTAATCTTTAAAGTAACCATATTTACTTTAGGGCCGCCAATCAAAATTAAGTTTTCCTCAATATCTTTATCGTTCACTTCTGTATCTAGCTTTGTTACTAAATCCTCAGTAATTGGTAAAAATGAGCCTAAAAATAAAGCTAAATCTGCTGCGTAACAAGCGCATCTAGCTCTAGATTTATATTCTCCATGAATATCAGGGCTTCCAACAATTATTTTAGCATTAAATTTTCCATTTTTTAATAGTGGAGTTAAAAAAGAGAAACATTTACTTAAAGATTCAATATCGTTTTTTAAAACATCGCTTTCCAGCAATAAAGGATTAAATAATATTGTTAAAGCGTTTAATTCCGCCATATAATATTTAGCTGTAGCGCCCCTTTTCTCCACAGTTTTAACTAGTTTTATTAAGCCAGCTTCATTAAGTTTTTTTAAATGATAAGAAGCTGTTTGCACAGTTACCTTTAGAATAGGAGCTAAATCTTTTGCGCATAAAGGGTTATTCAATAACTCATTTAGAATTCTCCATCTTAAAGGTTGCAAAGCTTTTAAAGCGGGTTTAGGTTCTGTTAAAACCTGCGTTAAAGCAATATATCTTTTATTTCTAGTTTTTAAAATGAGGTAAGACATTTTAATTCAATTAATGAAATAATCTTCTTTTTAATATTAATATTTCTGTTTTAACAATGAAGCCTTTAAAATAGAAGTTGAAGCTTAAAATCAAAAATTTAGTAAAAAACTGTTTTTAACAATATTTAAATCTTAGAGTAAAAAAGCTGCAATTTATTTATCCACTTAAAATTTCGCTTATTGGTGTTAATAGATTTGTGCGGAATAACCGGGTATATAGGCGAAGAAAAAGCAAGTGAAATATTGCTAAGTTCGCTTAAAAGTTTAGAGTATAGAGGTTATGATTCCTGCGGTATGGCCACAATCTTTAACGATAAACTGCTAATAAAAAAAGATGTAGGTAAAGTAGATGAAGTTAACGCTCGATTAAATTTTATTCAGCTTCCAGGAAATATAGGGGTTGCTCATACGCGTTGGAGCACTCATGGCGCAGTTACTAAAGAAAATGCGCATCCCCACCTTTCTAACAACAAGGAGATTGCTGTGGTTCATAACGGTATAATTGAAAACTATGAAAGTTTAAAGCAAATGCTTAAAAAGGAAGGGTTTAAATTCTTTAGCGAAACAGATACAGAAGTGATACCAAACTTAATTGAGTTTGAAATGAGGAAAGGTAAAACCTTTGAGGAAGCCTCTATTGAGGCTGTAAAAAAGCTTGAAGGAAGCTACGCTATTTTAGTAATCTATGCTAAAGAAAGAAAAATTATTGCGTCTAGAAGTAAATCCCCCCTTGTTATAGGTGTAGGAGATAATTTTTATTTCGCATCCAGCGATATTCCAGCTTTTTTAAAATACACAAAAAAGGTTATTTATCTTTATGATAAAGATTTAGCTGTTTTAAGCAGTAACAAATTAAAAATCTATAATTTAAATGAAAATAAAGAAGTTAATAGAGAGATTTACACAATTGATTGGAGTTTAGAGCAGGTTGAAAAAGGTGATTTTAATCATTTTATGATTAAAGAAATTTTAGAGCAGGTTGAAACAGTTCAAAAAGCTGCAGATCAAAATGAAAAAATCCTTTTTGAAGTAGCTGAAGAAATAAAAAAAGCGGAAAAAGTTTTTCTCGTTGGTTGCGGGAGCTCCTATCACGCTTGTTTATCTGCAAGTTACATTTTCTCCAAAATAGCTAAAATTTATGTTTCAGTAATTTTAGCTTCAGAGCTTCCTAATTATTCATGGTTGCTTAATGAAAACACTTTAGTTATAGCTGTTTCTCAAAGTGGAGAAACAGCAGATGTGTTAGAAGCAGCAACTTTAGCGAAGGAAAAAAGAAGCAAGGTAATTTCTATAGTGAATGTTAAAGGCTCATCTCTTCACAGAAATTCCGATAAATCTTTATTAATGCGTTCCGGACCTGAAATTTCAGTTTTATCAACCAAAACTTATACCTCTCAATTAGCTATTTTCCTTCTTTTAGCTTACACTATAGCTGGAAAATATGAAGAAGGAAAAAGAAAACTAAAATATTTATGGAATATAATTTACAATTTAACTTCAGAAACCATGAGAAACTACATTAAAAATTTAGCTGAAAAACTGAAAGACGCTCAACATATATTTCTTATAGGTAGAGGATTGCAATACCCTACAGCTTTAGAGGCAGCTTTAAAAATTAAGGAAGTTGCATATATTCATGCAGAAGGTTTTTCTGGAGGAGAATTAAAGCATGGCCCAATAGCTTTAATTGAAGAAAATACGCCTTGCATAGTTTTTGTTTCAGAAGAAAATAAGGAAGAAGTTTTATCAAACGCTATGGAAGTTAAAAGCAGAGGCGGATATATAATTGGGGTTGCTCCAGAAAAATATTCTCCCTTAGACTTTTTAATTAAGGTTCCTGAAGTTGGAGAAGCTAACCCTATATGCCAAATAATTCCAATCCAAATTTTATCTTATCAATTAGCATTGTTAAGAGGTTTCGACCCCGATAAACCTAGAAACCTAGCGAAATCTGTTACTGTAAAATAAATATTTTTAAACTTTTGAGATTTTAGAGAAATTATTCTATAAGGGTTAGGGGAAACTTTTGTTGAAGAATGTTATTGAAGCTATTAACTTAAGCATAAAGCTTTTAGATGAGGCAATTCAAAATCTTAAAGATAGAAAATTTTTAGAGTTTAATCTTTGGAAGGTTGCTTCAGAGTTAGATTATGCAGCTCTTGCTTTATCCTTATTTAACAATTTAATTGATTTTAACCCAAACTTAAACAATCTTTCAATAGAATCTATTGAAGAAGCCTTAATTAAAGCTCAAAATTTGCTTAAGGACGCTTTAAAGCTTATAGATAAAGAACCGAAAACAGCCTATGAAAAAATTAAACAAGCAATTAAATTGGTTAAAAAAGCGAAAACAATAAGTTAAACGCGTCTATCTATTACATCTTCAGCATCTGGACCTGTGCTTATTAAAGTTACTGGAACATTCAATTTTTTCTCAACTTCCTCTATAAATTTTTTAGCCTCCCTTGATAATTCATCATAATGTTTCGCTCCAGTGCAGCCTGGATAAACAACATCAATCTTTGTAATAGCTATATCCGTTGCTCCATTTAATAAAACAGCTCTTTTAGCCAATTCAAAATTGAAGGGTGCAGCTCTTCGTTCTCTTCTGGTAACCGTTCCATATTCAAGCCATCCCCTTCGAATAACTTCCTCTCGGCTTAATTCCCCATCTAATGGTCCCTCACCAACTCTTGTTACATAAGCTTTAAAAACAACTATAACTTTATCCACAGCTGTTGGTCCAACTCCAACATCTGAGCAAATAGCTGAAGCACAAACATCTTTAGATGTGCAATATGGATAAGTTCCATGATATAAAGAAAGGAATGTACCTTGAGTTCCCTCAATTAAAACATTTTCTTTATTTTTTAGGGCCTTCCATAACTCCAATGGAACATCAGTAATATAAGAGTTAAGTTCAGGAAAATCTTTAGCTAACTTAACCAATCTTAAAGCTCTTTCAGAATTGCAAGCTCCAACTCCACTTTTAGTTGAACCTATCTTTTTTGATAAATGATTGGATTGCGTTTCTTGTTGAATATGTTGCTCCTCAATAATTGCGCATTGCTTATCTACGCCAACTCTATTTTGGCATGAAGTTTCCTCAATTTCCTTAAGCAAAACATTTGGGTTTACTGAAACCCCGGGACCTATTAAAAGCCTAGCTTTCTCTTGGATTACCCCGCTTGGAATCATACGCAAAAAGAAAGTTTTATCTTTAAACTTTACGGTATGCCCTGCATTTGGTCCTACACCGCCTCTAGCAATTAAGGCAGGTTCATCATTCAAAGCTAAGTAAGATACAAGTTTTCCTTTACCTTCATCCCCAAAAAATCCACCCACAACCACTGTACAAGGCATTTTTAACCCACCAAACTTTAATATTTACTTTAGATAAATATAAAAGGGTTAATAAAACTTGAATTTAAACCCTACCTAAATATAAACTATCGAATGTTTAGCTGAATTTTAAAGCTTAGCTTAAATTTTATGAAGCAAGCTTATTAAACTAAAGAATAAAAAATATTGAATTGTTTAAAGCGTTTTTAAGCAATTTCTAAAAGCTTAAATGAATTAAAACGCCAATATAAAAGAAAATCAATTTTTACAAGATAAAATTAAAATGGTAAAGTTTAAATAATATGAATGTTATAACAGTTGATTATTAAACTTGCGGAAAGCTAGGAGGTGGCTGATGCATGGCTGAAAATCAATCGGGAGAAAGACCTATAGAAAGACCAAGAGCTCCAATACCGCCGAACACAATTTTAATTGGCAAAAAACCATTAATGAGTTACGCAACCGCTGTTATGATGCATTTCCACAGCGGAGCAAAAGAATTAACGGTTAAGGCTAGAGGAAGAGCCATAAGCAGAGCTGTAGATGTTGTTGAAGTTGTTAGAAGAAGATTCTTCACTGGAAAACTTGATATAAAAAATGTTTCTATAGGAACAGAAACCGTTGGAGAAGGAGAAGACGTTAGAAACGTTTCAACAATAGAAATTCAACTTGAGCTAAAAGAGTAAAAAAAAGTTTCAATAAAACATTCTTAGTTGATTTTAAGGGAAATCCTTAAATCAACTAAGGTTAAACCTCAAATTTTTTATTAAACTATTTTCTTTATTGCATTGCAAATCTGGATAATGAATAAAGGAGATGCTTTTATGGAAAGTAGAGTTAAAGATTTATCGTTAGCTGGAGAAGGAAAAAAAATTGTTGAATGGGCTGAATCTAAAATGCCCGTTTTAACAAAGATTAAAGAAAAATTTGGGAGAGAGAAACCTTTAAGAGGTGTAAAAATAGGTGCATGCTTGCATGTAACAAAAGAAACCGCTGTATTAACTAAGACTTTAATTGTTGGTGGAGCTGAGGTTTTTCTTTGCGCTTCAAATCCTCTTTCAACTCAAGATGAAATAGCGGCAGCCTTAGTTAATGAAGGAATAAAGGTTTATGCTTGGAAGGGGGAAACAACAAAAGATTATTATGAAAATTTAAAAAGCGTGCTTGATAGCGAACCTGAAGTTACAATTGATGATGGCGCAGATTTAGTTGCTACAATTCATAAAGAAAGGTTAGATTTAATTGATAATATTATTGGTGGGACGGAGGAGACAACAACTGGTGTGGTTAGGCTTAAAGCTTTAGCTGAAAAAGGAGAATTGAAGTATCCAATTATAGCTGTTAATGAAGCTAAGAGCAAAAGCCTATTCGATAACCCTATAGGGACTGGGCAATCTGCTTTAGATGGTATAATGAGAGCTACAAATGTGCTTTTAGCTGGAAAAAACGTTGTAGTTGTTGGATATGGTAGGGTTGGTTCTGGAATAGCTGAAAAAGCTAGAGGTCTTAACGCTAAAGTAACGATAGTTGAGGTTGACCCAATAAAAGCTCTTAAAGCAGCTATGAACGGTTATAATGTAACATCCATGAGTAAAGCTTCAGTTTATGGAGATATATTTATAACAGCCACAGGAGATATAAATGTTATTAGAGAAGAGCATATGAAAAAAATGAAAGATGGCGTAATATTAGCTAATGCAGGTCATTTTGATGTAGAAATATCTAAACCAGATCTAAATAAAATATCCATTAAAAAAGAGAAGATTTCAAATTGTGTTGAAAGATTTACGCTTCAAAATGGAAGAAGAATTTATTTACTAGCTGAAGGAAGATTAGTGAATTTAGGATGCGCTGAGGGGCATCCAAGCGAAGTTATGGATTTATCCTTCTCTATTCAAGCCTTAAGCGTAGAGTATATTGTTAAAAACAAAGGTAAACTTCCATGTAAGGTTATTGATGTGCCTTCAGATATAGATTTTAAAGTGGCAAAAATAAAGCTTCAATCTATGGATGCCGAACTAGAAGAATTGACTGAAGAACAAAAAAAGTATTTATCAAGTTGGGAGTTGGGAACAATCTAACTTTTCGGTAGCTAAATTAATTCTATAAAGAATTTCTTCAGCTACTTTAATGGGTACTTCTCTTAATCCGCAATCTGGATGAAAATATGCTATATTGCCTAACCCAACTTTCTCGATTATTGCCTTAACTAAATCGAAAATTTTTTCTATCGAGTCTACTTCGCTTAAATCCTTTACAGTTACCGATGCGCAACCAACCCCCAAATTTTTATTAAACAATTCTAATTTTTCCTTATTAATTAAGTTGATGTTGTCCTTTTCTTTTCTTCCACTAAAGGCTAAACTTAAAGTTTTCACTTTTAACTTTAAAATTTCATCCATTAAACCTTTAATTCGAGTTAAATCACCGCATATATGAATGCTTATTTTATCAAAATCGTTTGATTCAATCACTAAATTCGAAATCATAAAATTTATTATTTCAACAGCTTTTTTAGGAGGTATAAATCCGCTTGAAATTCCAGGTTCATCTATCTGAATAAATGAATTTAATTCTAACAATCTATTCATGATGGGAATTAAGGCGTTAGCTAAATCATAATAAATGTTTTCATCAAGAATGCTGGAGTAATAATTAATGCCATTAATTGCGCATGTGAAACCTAGAGTTACAGGGCCAGTAATAGAAGTTTTGATTTTTACATCCCCCCTTCCAATTTCTTCAAGATAACTTTTGAGAATCTTGAAATCTATTATTTTATAGAATGTTTCAACATCAGCCATAGGTTTAATTTTTCCGCCTATATGCAACTTGTTTTCCCCTTTTAAACCTGGAATTTGCCTAAAGTAGTTTATCATATCAAATCTTTGCTCTCCATCAGAAATTATATGGATGCCATTTTTAAGTTGAATTTTTGCAGCAAGTTTAATAGCCTCAACAATATCGCTTGAAAGTTTAGGGAAACTTCCAATAACTGTTCTTTTAATCAATGAAACAGTCACCAAAACAAATCTTTAGGGAATAGTTTTAAAGGGAAATAGAAGAGCAAAACCTAATACAACAGCTATTGAATAAATTAAAATAATTATTAATGGAGGCTTTTGATCAAGAAACAAGTACGATATAGCTATACATACGCTTGGAACAGTATTTAAAAAGTAGAATATGTACATTATTCTATGAAGGATAAGCGCCATTGGATAAAAGGGTAGATAAGTTGCTGCAAACCAAACAATTGAAAATAAGGTAACATCCTCCTTTTTCTCATAAAAAGAGTAAGCTGAATAAATTATAGCGGGAATGCATAAAAATATTATTGCGGGATTCATAGCTCCAACAAAATGTATTGATGTAAAAGTTTTCACTATTGTTTCATTTGAATAAACATTTACATCAACTTTAAGGTATGGAATTTCAACTTGGTTTAAAAGCCATTGCCAAGGGTAACTTTCAATGCCCTCAGGTGTAAGCCTAGTTAAAGATTTAGTATAAGTATATATGTAAGCCATATGATCAAAAGGATTACTATATCCAACCCATATTTTATCCATTAAAGTTAATAAGGCTAAGCTGAAAATTATATAAGCAATAGTGAATTTCTCTAGCCAATTAGCAAAATTGAACCAATTAAACTTTCCATTTTTATATTCTTTTATAAAATGAAAAATTAGCAATGTTAAAAACCCGTATAAACCTCCAAGTTTAGATAAAGTGCTTAAAGATAAAGCTAAGGCGCTTAAAACCATTTTATTCTTAAAATAAAAGTAAAAACCTAACACCATAAAAAACAGCATAAAAATATCTAAGGTTGCTATTCTGCTATGAACAAACATTAAATTATCAAAACTTAATAAAAATGTTGAAAATAAAGCTAAAAAATCTCTTTTTGAAGCTTCCTTTACTAAAAGATAAAAAACAAATAACGTTAATGTACCGAAAATAACGCTTGGAATGCGCCAGCCCCATGCATTATCGCCAAGGAAAGCCATAGATAAAGAGATTATTCCCTTAGCTAAAAAAGGATGCTCTCGGTTTGGATCAAGCCCTAAAGGTGCATCTTGATAAACATCTGGATCATGGGGAAGCTTAAGCAAAATTCTAGCAACATTAACATAATATTTTTCATCAAAAATTAATGAGCCGGGAGGCTTGTCAAGCCATATTACCCTTAACGCTAAAGATGCAATTAAAAGGTAAAGGAAAAACCTATCAAATTTATTTGTTAATGGATGAAAATTTATTTTATCAAAAAGGTTAAAGGTTGATTTAATGCTGTTTCCCATTTTTAACTCCTTGATTCAAAGGGTTATATTTTATTATCTATTGGGATTATTTTAATTTTCCTTTAAAGTTAATAAAATTTAAGGATAAAAGTAAAATAAAGAGTTTTTAACAGAAAATTTATAACTTATTTCAGCAATAACATTGTTATTGAAGGTGAAGAATTTGTCTCTTAAATGCGAAAATTTTGTTAAAAAGTTTCTTCCAGCATTCAGATCATTGCTTGTTAAAGAACTTATTGAAAAATATAAGCTTTCTCAAGTTGAAGCAGCTGCTAAACTTGGAGTAACTCAAGCTGCTATAAGCCAATATTTTCATTTAAAAAGAGGAGGAAAAAAAATTAAAGATTTAGAAAAATTAAAATTGTTTAAGCCTATGATTGAGGAAACCGCGCGTAAAATAGCGGAGAATAAAATTTTAGAGGTTGACGCTGAATTTTGCAAATTTTGCAAAGCATTAAAGGAAGGTGCTGAATGCGAAAAAACATAATTTTTCATCAATAAAACTAAAACTTTGAATGTGGTTAATTTGTTTAATATAGAGGATATTAGAAGAGATTTTCCAATTCTTAATTCAGGATTAATATATTTTGATAATGCTGCAAGCAGTTTAACTCCTGAACCAGTAATTCAAAAAATGCTTGAATTCTATAGGCATTATAGAGCTAACGTTGAAAGAGGTGTCCATAAACTATCCCAAAAAGCAAGTAAAGAATATGAAGAAGCCCGCATTAAAATTGCTAAATTTATAAATGCTAACTCTGAAACAGAAGTGATAATAACTAAAAATACTACTGAAGGAATAAATATTATCGCTAATGGCATTAACTGGCAAAAAGGAGATAAAATAGTAACCACGCTTATAGAGCATCACTCTAACTTTATAACTTGGTTAAGGCTTAAGCAAAAGTTTGGGGTGGAAGTTAAAGTAATTAAACCAAATAAAGAAGGAAAATTTAACATTAAAGATTTTGAAGAAGCTTTAGATGAAAAAACCAAGCTTTTAACTGTTACGCATGCATCAAATGTTTTAGGTTCCATAACTCCTGTGAAAGAATTAACTAAAATAGCTCATAATGTTAAAGCTAAGGTATTAATTGATGGGGCTCAATCAACCCCTCATATATCTATTAACGTTAAAGAAATGGATTGCGATTTCTTTGTTTTTTCAGGCCATAAAATGCTTGGTCCCACGGGTATAGGAGCATTATATATTAAGGAGGATTATCTTAAAGATATTGAACCATTAAGTATAGGTGGTGGAACAATAAGCGAAGTCACCCCAACAAGCTATATGCTTGATGAAAGTCCGATGCGTTTTGAAGCTGGAACACCACCTATAGCTGAAGCAATAGGGTTGGGAGCTGCAATAGATTACTTAACAAAGATTGGATTAAAAAATATTGAAGCGTATGAAAAAAAGTTAATTGAGAAAATGGATTCAGAATTAAGAAAAATCGATAAAGTTGAAGTTTATGGCCCTAAAAATATCACTGAAAAAATCGGGTTAACATCATTTAATATTAAAGGTTTAAATCCTCATGATGTAGCTTTAACCTTAGACGTTTCAGCAAATATAATGGTTAGATCTGGTCATCATTGCGCTATGCCATTAACTAAAGAGTTGTTAGGTTTAAATGAAGGCTCTGTAAGAGCAAGCCTTTACCTTTATAATACAATGGAAGAAGTTGAAAAATTTCTTTCCGTAATTGATGAAGTTGCTAAAACTTTAACTTAAAAAAGGAGTGAATTAAATTGAAAGTTTATTTAGATAATGGATCAACAACACCTGTTTTAAAAGAAGTTGTTGAAGCTATGCTTCCTTATTTTACAGAAAAGTATGGGCATCCATTATTTATTTATTCTCTTGGAAGAGAAAGTTATGATGCTGTTGAGGCAACTAAAGAAGTTATTGCTGATACAGTTAATGCTTCCCCTGAAGAAATAACCTTTACATCAAGCGGTACAGAAGCTAATGATATTGCTATTCGAGGAGTTGCATACGCTAATAAATCTAAGGGAAACCATATAATCACAACTAAAATTGAGAATCCATCAGTTTTAAGAGTTACTGAAGCTTTAGAAAAAGAAGGATTCAAAATAGATTACTTAGATGTTGATAAAGAGGGTTTTGTAAATTTAACTCAACTTAAAGAAAAATTAAATGAAAAAACAATACTTGTTAGCATTATGCATGTTAATGATGAAATAGGCACTATAGAACCTATAAAAGAGGTTGGAGAAATATTAGAAACATTAAATTATAAAGTGTATTTTCATGTAGATGCAGCAGCATCCTATGGTAAAATTCCAATAAATATTGAGGAAATGAATATAGATTTGCTTAGCATAAGCGCTCATAAAATTCATGGACCAAAAGGCATAGGCGCATTAATTACAAAAAAAGATGTAAAAATAACTTCGATTCAGCATGGTTACATATCATTATTTAAATTAAAGCCTGGAACAGAAAATGTTCCTGGTATAGTTGGATTTGGTAAAGCAGCTGAGTTAGCTTTTAAAGATTTTAACTCAAATGTAGCGCATATGACTAAATTAAGAGATAAATTAATTAAAGGTATTCAAGAAACTATTCCAGATTCAATTCTTCATGGCCCTATTGGAGATAAAAGAAGCCCTGCAAATGTAAATTTTTCTTTTAAATATGTTGAAGGAGAATCAATAATGCTTTATTTAGATTTGCGAGGAATCGCTGTAGCTACAGGTTCTGCATGCTCCACGAGAAAGCTTGAACCAAGCCATGTTTTAACAGCTATTGGAGTAAAACCTGAAGTAGCTCATAGCTCTATTAGGTTTACTTTAAGCAAATTAAATACTGAAGAGGAAATTGATTATGTGCTTAAAGAATTACCTGAAGTAATAGAAAATTTAAGAAGGATTAGCCCAATAAAACCTGGAGCTTTTTAAATAAAAAGAAAGGGGAGGAGAAAAATGGGTTATACAGAAAGGAGCCATTTAAAATATAGTGAAAAATTAATAGAATTGTTCAAGAATCCTAAAAATGTTGGAGAAATGAAGGATGCTACAGTAACTGTAACTGAAGGAAGCCCTGTTTGTGGGGATGTAATGCAGTTATCATTAAAAATTGAAAATGAAAAAATTATTGATGCTAAATTTCTTTCTTTTGGATGCGCAGCTAATATTGCTACAGGCTCTATAATAACAGAGAAAGTGAAGGGGCTTTCTGTTGATGAAGCTGAAAAAATAACCATGAATGATGTGGCAAAGGAGCTTGGAGGTTTGCCTCCAATAAAAATGCATTGCGCAGTTTTAGCAGCTAAAGCATTAAAAAAGGCTATTGAAGAATATAAAGCTAAGGTTTTAAGAAAAAATGGATCCAATTAAACTTTTATTTAAAGAGGAATGCAGCTTATATAAGGGTTTAAAAAACGAGAAAACAATAAGTTTTGGAGAAGCTGAAATTGCATATGTTCAACCATGCGCTTCAGAAAGAGGAAAAGTTACAGCAGATATAGTTATGTCAAAAGAAGAAAAAGAATTCTTCAATTTTGAAATAGTATGCTTAATCTTAGATTTATATAAAATTATGTTTGCTGAAGAAAGATGCAGTCAAGCTTTAGGAACAGCAATGATTAAATGGCGTGGAAGAGAAATAATTATATTTAAAAATGGAAGAATAAATATTAAACGTGCTTTAAATAAGGAAGAAATTGAAAAAATCTTAAATTCGCTTACTCGCCTTTTATTAGGAAGCATTATATGCGACAACTGTAAAAAACCATTAATTGATTGCGCTTTTGGAAAATGCAGGAAATGCATGAATATTAAGGAAGGAGTTAAAATTGATGCAAATTATTTTAAAAAAGCTTTAACTGGGTTATTTATTATTAAAAGCTTAGAGAAATTTTATGAAGCTGCAAAAAAAATTTTAAATTATTCACTTGATTTAACAATTTTTGATACATTCAAATTGTTTGAAGCCTATAAAAGCATTAATGAAGCTGCATTTGAATCATTAAATTGCATTAATGAAGCTTCAAGTTTAACTGAAGTAAGCCTAGGGCTTATAACATTAAGTTTAGCGGTAAACTTTAAGATCGCTATTCAAAAAGCGCTTAATATGAGTTTTTTAAACAAAGAAGAAATAGCAAAAACTTTAGTTTTAATCTCAAAAACTATTTTAGATAATGAAGAGTTTAAGGAAGAAATTGAAAAAATGATTGGAAAGTTAAAAAACAATTATTCAGCGATAAATAAAGTTGAAGAGTTAATTAATGATTTAAATCAATTAAAGCTTATATCAAGTTTATTTAAATGAAATAAAAAATCTTTCCTTAAACTTATTAATTAAAACCCTTAAAAAAGAGGGCTCAGTTTAAAAAACCAGTTATTTTGAGGTTTAATTTCGTTTTTAAACTGAAAATGTATTGAAAAATATTTAAAGCATTTAAAATGCATTTTAATTTAAAAACAAGTTTTTTGAAGTGTTCATAAATTTTTATTGCATTCAGATAAAACTTAAAAAAATTAGAGTTGAGAACTTGCGTATTTTAGTGTAAAAGCAAGATAATAAAAATAGAGCGGAATCTTTAATAAGCTTTTCGCATTTAATAATATTACAATTAGTATAAACAAATAGAGTAAATTAACTAAAAAAATTTACAAAACTCTATTTTAAGGGAGAGAGATAAAAATGCTTGAAGAAAAGATTGAAGGCGCTCATCTTATAACAAAAATTAGGAAAAGAGATGGAAGAGTAGTAGATTTTAATGCAAATAAAATCACTGAAGCAATATGGAAGGCTGCTCAATCAGTAGGTGGAAAAGATAGAAGCATTGCTGAAAAGTTAACTAAGGAAGTTGTAAGAAGGATTAATGAAAAATTTGCTGGAAAAATCCCAACAGTTGAAGATGTGCAAGATATAGTTGAAAAAGTTCTCGTTGAAAATGGGCATTATAAAACAGCTAAGGCCTACATCCTATATAGAGAGCAGCATCGCCAATTAAGAGAAGTTAAAAATCTGCTTCTTGATGTAGGCAATATAGTAGATTCTTATATAGCGCAGGAAGATTGGCGAATAAGAGAAAACGCTAACGCTACATGGTCTTTTTCAGGTTTATTATGGCATGTTACAGGCACAGTTATGGCTTATTATGCTTTAAACTTGGTTCATCCAAAAGAGATAGCGAAAGCCCATACAGAAGGAGATTTTCACCTTCATAACTTAAGCATGAGTTTAGCAGGTTATTGCGCAGGATGGTCTTTAAGACAATTGCTTCATGAAGGATTTAACGGAGTTCCAGGAAAAGTTGAATCATCTCCACCAAAACATTTAAGGTCAGCTCTTGGTCAAATGGTTAATTTCATAGGCACTTTGCAAAATGAATGGGCTGGAGCCCAAGCCTTCAGCTCCTTTGACACTTATTTAGCACCTTTTGTTCGCGTAGATAGATTAAACTACACCGAAGTTAAACAAGCTATTCAAGAATTTGTTTTTGGAATAAACATTTCTTCAAGATGGGGTGGACAAACACCATTTTCCAACATAACTCTTGATTGGGTTGTTCCAGAGGATCTTAAAGATGAACATGTAACAATTGGTGGAAAAATAACCAATGATGTTTATGGTGATTTTCAAGATGAAATGGATATGATTAATAAAGCTTTTATGGAGGTTATGCTTGAAGGAGACGCTAAAGGAAGAGTTTTCACTTTTCCAATACCAACCTATAATATAACTAAAGATTTTGATTGGCACTCTGAAAATGCTGAGCTTCTTTTTGAAATGACAGCTAAATATGGATTACCCTATTTCCAAAACTTTATAAATTCTGATTTAAAACCAAGCGATGTGAGATCGATGTGTTTAGATGCAAGAGAAGAAATTTTAATTAGAAATTCTGGGAAGATACAAAGGTTACCAATTAAAGAAATTGTTGAAAAATATAAGGCAGAAGATTTTGATGAAGAAGGATGGGCTGAATGTAAAAAAGAAAAAAATTTAGAAGCTCTTTCGTTAAATCCTCAAACTTTAAAAATGGAATGGGTTCCAGTAAAAAGATTTTTAAGAATATTAGATTCAAAAGCTGTGGAGATTACTACGGAAGATGGAAAAAAAGCAGTATTTTCTTTAAAGCATCCAGTAGCTGTTTATACACCAGAAGGAATTAAAATAAAGTTTGCTCAAGAGATTCAAAAAGGGGATTACATTTTAACACTTAAAAAAGCGAATGAAAATGTTTTATCAAAAGAATATCAAAAAATAGATGATCTTACATTAAATGAAGATTTAGCGAAAATTTTAGGATATTTTGTTGCTGATGGAAATTATATTTTTGAAAATAGAAAGGGATACGCGCATTTTGGTGAACCTCGAGGAATCCAAATTACTTTCAGAAGCGATGATAAGGAAAATTTGGATGAAATTAAATCTTTAATAAAGAAAGTTTTTAATCAAGAGTGTAAAGAGAAAAAAGATCCCCGATATAATATATGTTACCTATATATTTATAATACAGAGTTAGCAAGAAAACTATATAAAGCTGGATTTAAAAAATATGGAAGATTACCTCAAATTTTATTCAATAGCCCAATAAGCGTTATTCAAAGCTTCCTTAAGTTCTACTTTAAAGGTGATGGTTACGAAAAAAGAAAGGAAATTCACCTTAACGATTTAGAACTCTCTCGAGATTTAGTTTTGCTTTTTTCATTGATTGGTCAACCAGTCACTTATAAAGTAAGAAAGAAAAGCCAGAGAATTTATCTACAACATGCTAATTCAAAATTCAAAAAGGGATTTAATTGGTTAAGTAATCCAATTTTAGCTGAAAGAATTCCAGGTTGGATGGTAACTACAACAAAAGTACCCGGTCTTAGTAAATCTAGAACTGTTGGAATACCAACTTTAGAAAAATATAATGCTTATACAGAAGAGAGTTTAAAAATAAAAGATGGCGATATTTATTTAGTAAAAGTAAAAAAGATGAAGATAAGAAAGCATAAAAAATTAAGAGAATTTTATGATGTTGAATTAGAAAGAAACCATCTTTTCCTTCATTCCTTAGGTCAAATATCATTTAATTGTTGCCGGCTTCAATTGAATCTAAAAGAGTTAAGAAATAAAACTGGAGCTTTATTTGGTGCTGGGGAATCAACTGGAAGCGTTGGTGTAGTTACAATAAACATGCCTAGAATAGGCTATTTATCCAAAGATGAAAATGAATTTTTTGAAAGGCTTGATAGATTTATGTATCTTGCGAAACAAGCTTTAGAAATAAAAAGGAAAATTGTTTCAAGGAATATGGATGCTGGGCTTTTACCTTATACTAAAAGATACTTAGGTAGTCTTAAAAATCATTTTTCAACAATAGGCTTAGTAGGAATGAATGAAGCGTGCTTAAACTTTCTTGGCGTAAGCATAGCTGAAGAAGAGGGGAAAAAATTTGCTTTAAAAACCTTAGATTTTATGAGGGAAAAACTAATTGAGTTTCAAGAGGAAACAGGACATTTATACAACTTAGAGGCTACACCAGCTGAGGGAACCGCCTATAGATTAGCTAAGATAGATAAAAAATATTATCCAGAAATAATTACTGCCGGCGACTCTATTCCATATTATACTAATTCAACGCATCTTCCAGTAGAGTATACAGATGATTTATGGTTTGCTTTAAAGCATCAGGAAGATCTACAAGTTAAATATACAGGTGGAACCGTTTTTCATGCTTTTATAGGAGAATCTCCAACAAGCGAGGAAGCAAGAATTCTCGTTAAAAAAATTGCTGAAAACTTTAGAATCCCATATTACACTATAACACCAACATTCTCTATATGCCTAAACCATGGCTATTTAAAAGGCGAAAAACCAATATGCCCAATTTGCAATACGCCTTCAGAAGTTTACTCTAGAGTTGTTGGTTATTTAAGGCCTGTTAAAGATTGGAACGCTGGAAAACAAGAAGAATTTAAAGAAAGAAAAGAATATAAAGTTAAGCTATGATTATAAAGGGTTTACAAAAATTTACATTAATAGATTACCCTGGAAAACTAGCATGCACCATATTTACTTTTGGATGCAATTTCAGATGCCCTTATTGCCAAAATCCAGAGCTAATAATAGATGATGGGCAAAAACCAATAAGCGAAGCATGGATTTTAAATTTTCTTTATCAAAGAAGAGGTTTTCTTGATGGAGTATGCATTACTGGTGGAGAACCAACAATTCAACCAGATCTTCTAGAGTTTATTAAAGAATTGAAAAGGTTGGGATATAATGTTAAAATAGATACTAACGGATCTAATCCTGAATTAATAAACCAAATGATACAGAGCAAACTTATAGATTTTATAGCTATGGATGTTAAAGCACCTTTAGAAAAGTATGGGAAAGTTGTTAAAACAAATATAGAGGAAAACCTGATTAAAGAATCGATAAGGATAATTATGGAGAAGGCACCAGATTATGAATTTAGATTAACAGTTGTTCCAACATTAATAAATGAGGAGGATTTGCATATAATAGGGGAGCTTGTTAAAGGAGCTAAGAAAATGTATATTCAACAATTTAGAACTGAGAAAACTCTTGATGAAAGCTTTAAGAAAATAAATCCATTTACCAAAGAAGAATTGTTAAGGTTTAGGGGTATATTAAAAAATTATGTAAAGTTTTGCGATATTAGGGGAGTTTAAAACTCAATCTTTTTATTTTTCATATTTTACTTCTATAAAGTGTGTGGCGCACGATATACAAGGATCATAGCTTCTAACCAAGGTTTCTAAACGCCATAAAGCTTGCTCTTTATTTTCGATTATTAAATTATCAAGTTGCGCTTCAGCCATAGATGTAAGATCCGATTCAATCACAGGCGCATTTTGGGTTGTTGGGGTAATCACATTTGCATTAACGATAATACCCTCATCATTTGTTTCATAGTGATGAATTAAAATACCTCGGGGAGCCTCAACTATTCCTACCCCCATACCTTTTCTTTCATAAACTTGAGTTCTGACCTTATCAGAAATTAGCTTTTCATCATTTAATATTTCATTAATTTTTTCTAAAGCGTTAATCAACTCAATTAATCTAGCAGCATTATAAGCCATTAAATTTGAGGAGGGTTTACCAAATATTTTTTTAAACATTTCAAAGTAGACTTGAGTTTTTTCGCCTTCAATATGTTTAGCCACATTTATTCTTGCTAATGGTCCAACTCTATATAAACCTTTGGGGAAACCAAGCTTTTTTAAATATGGAAGCTTCACATAAGAGTGATCTGAGACTTTTTCAGCGATATAATCCAGATAATTTTCAGCTTCAAAATTGTAGACTTCAGTTCCCGCCGAATCTAAAACTTTTAATGATCCATCATAAAGTTCATGAACGTTGTTTTTCACCAGTCCCATATAATAATAAGTCTTATTATTAAGGGAATCAAAGAAAGATTGCTTTTTTTCAAAAAGCTTTACAACCTGATCACTAAATAATTCAATGGCTTTAAAAACATCATTAAACTTAGCTTTAAGAGAATCTCTTTTCTCCTTAGATATGGGCTGACTCATTCCACCTGGAATAGCAGTAACCGTATGAATGGTTTTTCCACCAATAACTTCAGTAATTAAATTTCCATATTCATGAATTTTAAGAGCAAGCTTTACTAGTTCAGGATTAGCTTTACTTAAGCCAATTACGCTTCTTTCTTGAACGTCAATTAAATCTGGAAGGCAGAGGAAAAGCAAATGCAAAGAGTGGCTTGTTACAAAACCGGCATAATGTAAAAGTCTTCTTTGAAGAATGGCAGGTTCTGGAGGTATTGCTTTCCAAGCGTTTTCAACAGCTTTAACAGATGCTAAATGATGAGCAGCATAGCATATACCGCATATTCTTTCTGAGAATCTAGGCGCTTCTTCAGCTGGTAAACCCTGCATTATTCTTTCAAAAAACCTTGGAGACTCGAAAATGCAAAGCTTAACCTCCTCCAATTGTTTATCTTTAATTTTTATAATTACTTTTCCGTGTCCTTCAACTCTAGTTAAAGGTTCTATTTTTATTTCTTGAGTTAAAACCATTTATTTTCCCCTCAACAATTTTTCATAGTATTTCCAAAGAAATTGAGTTGAAGCATAATTAAATCTGTTGAATAAAAATGAAAGCAAATTTTTGGGAAGCTTCTCGCTAACATTATCTAAAATTCTGCATCTATAAAAGCCAAATTCGCTTCGTAAACCTCTGCAACCTTCACAAGGCATATTTACATTAGGGCATTTAGCTCCGCAACCGCCTTTAGTTATTGGTCCAAAGCAAAGATAGCCTTGCTCCAAAAGACATCTTTTAAAGTCTGGGGTCTCTCTATGAACGCGCTTAATAACTGATGGGGGAACCCCAAGTTTTTCGCGATCACATTCATCACAAACACTGATTTTTTGCTGCGGGGCTTCCGCTCCTTTTAATAGTGAAGAAAGAAAATCGCGTAATTCATTTACTTCTGGAGGGCATCCTGGCACCTTATAGTCTATGTCAACAACTGCATCGACGGGCTTAACCAATGATTGTACTTCAGGCAATTCTTCTTTAGGAATTAAACCATCAATTGTTGATGCTGTATTTTTATAAACAAAATTTAAAGATTCATTTACTGAAGTTAAATTGCCTAAAGAATGTATTCCACCAAAGCAGCTGCATGAACCCACAGCTACAAGGATTTTAGATTTTTTTCTAGCTTCTTTTAATAGTTCCTCATCATGAGTTGTTCTAACGCTTCCCTCAATTAATGTAACATCTAATTCTTTAGGCAATGTTTTAGAATCCATAAGAATATAAGAATGGCTAAGCTCAGCTTCGTTCAGAATTGAGATAAGGTTTTCATGCAGCGACGCTAAAGCTACATGGCAGCCAGCGCAAGATGCTAAAGCGATCGTTGCTATTCTAGCTTTCATTTATAATTCACTTTAACCCAGCTCTTTCAACAATTAATGGTATAATCCATTCCATTTCTATAGCCATAAGGTGAATTCCAGCAGCTCTAGTTGTTTTTCTTATTTCTTTGCAAAGCTCGCTAAATATTTCAACGTTTTCTTCATTAAAAGCTTCTTTGCTTTTTGCTCTAGCTTTTCTCAAGCGCTCTTGAATTTCATCAGGAATATGAATCCCTGGAACAAATTTTGAAAGCCATTCAAGCATTTTTATTCCTTTTATAGGTGTTACACCAACAAGAATAGGAACCCTTATTCCTATAGAATCGCATAATTCAAAAAAGCGTTTTAACCTTTCAATATCATAAACTGACTGTGTCTGAAGAAAATCCACTCCAACATTTTGTTTTCTAAGAAGTTTATAAACTTCAACTTCTAATGGTACAGCATTTGGATTTGCTGCTCCACCAACATTAAATTTAGGTGGGTTAATAATTTTATTTCCAGCTAAATCAGTACCTTCATCAACCATTCTACGAACCAAGTAAATTAATTGTGTTGAATCTATATCATAAACAGGTTTTGTTTGAGGGTTGTCGCCAACATTAACAAAGTCTCCGCTTAAAGCTAAAACGTTTTTTATTCCAAGAATGCTCGCTGCTAAAAGATCTGATGTAATTGCAAGTCTATTTCTATCTCTAACAGTCATTTGATAAACGCATTCTAAACCAGTTTCTTTTTGAATTAAATAGCATGTTACCAATGGAGATGTATAAGCGAAAGCTGTAGGATTATCAGTTACATTAACAGCTATTACATGCTCTTTAATTGTTTTTGCAGCGTTTATAATTGATGATAAATCTGTTGTCTTTAACGGTTCAAGCTCCCCGGTAACAACGAATTTTCCTTCATTTAAAGCATTCATTAAGTTGCTATAAGCGGGTTTAGACAAATGCTTCACCCTCCAAAATTTCTCTTGGAGTTTGAGTTACCCTATAATCTCTTGGAGGCCTAAATTTGATGAAGGAATCTAGCTTATTAAATTTCTTTAGTCGATTAAATATTAAAACCCATGCGCAATCTCTTTTCCATTGTGAAGCTTCACATTTTCCATCGCTGAATCCACCGCATGGCCCATTTAAAAGTCCTTTAGCGCATCTAGTAACGGGGCATATCCCACCAGTTTCATTCAATAAGCAATCTCCGCAAGCTTTACAAAACTCTAAATGAATGGAGCGTTCTCGATCATGAGAACCTATAAATTTAGTGTTGCAACCAGCCATCACAGGTTTATCTTCAAAAACTGAAGCTACTGTTTGAACACCGGAACCGCATGCAAGCGATAAAACTCCTTCATAATTTTCAATATATGGTGTTAAAGCATTTCTTACAAGTCTATTGCAACATTGCCTCTCCAACCCTAAAGCATACAGTTTAACCGTTTTACCCTTCAATTTAAATACGGTTTCTAGAAGGTTTTTTACGGTTTCAGCTTGGCGGCCTCCACTAACCTGCATAACGGAGGTGCATCCGTTGCAGCCAACTATTAATAAGCTGTTGAAGTTTAAGGTTTGCTCAATAAGCTCATCCATAGGTTTTGTTTCTAAAACCAACATTTTTAAACCACCATAATCAATAAATTATCATAAATTTAGGAAGGAAAACTTATTAAATTTTAATGTATTTGATTGTATTTCCGCAAGGTTCATAAAGACCATCAGCCCTGCATTGCTTGCATAATCTGAATTGCGGTAAATAGACCTCACATTCCATTCTAGCTTTGTTTAATTCTTCACAAGTTGGTGCTCTAAAATTTTTAAATTTATATAATGGAATCAATGGAATGATATTCATTAAAAAAGCTCCTCTTAAAGAAGCTTCTCTAGCTACATTAACTAATTCTAAATCATTAACCTCAGGAATTAAAACGGAGTTAACCTTAACTTTTAAACCGTTTTTAGATGCGGATTCTATTCCTTCAAGCTGTTTTTTAATAAGAATTGAGGTGGCTTCAATCCCGGTATAAACCTTGCCGTTATAATTAATCCATGAATAAATTTTCCTTCCTGTAACAGGGTTGACAGTATTTATGGTTATTGTAACAGTTTTAACGTTGAGTTTAACTAACTCGGTTATTTTATCTGAAAGTAAGAGCCCGTTCGTGCTTAAGCATTTTATTAAATGAGGGAAATATTCATCAATTAACTTTAATATTTCAAAAGTTTCTTTATTGGCTAAAGGATCTCCTGGACCTGCAATTCCAACCACTTTAAGATTCGGGTAAAGTTTTTCAGCTATTTCAACTTTTTTAAGAGCTTCTAAAGGAGTTAAAAGCTTTTCAGCATACCCCGGTATAAACTCGCATTTATTAAGTTTCTTTGGATTGCAATAATTGCATTGAATATTGCATTTAGCAGCTACAGGGAGGTGAAGCCTAGAGAATTTAAAATGAGCATTAGAATTAAAACATGGATGCACATTTATCCAATGGGAAAATTTTGATTGCAAAGCTTCGACGCCTATTAAAAGCTATTTTAACAGAGTTAAACAAAAACTCTTATATAAAGCTAATTTTATTTATATATTTTTTATCAATTTTATAAAACATAACATTAATATTTAAGATTATTATTATTTAAACAAAGAGCTAAAAATAAAGGGAGGGAAAATGTTTGAAAGTTGGGGTTGGCGTAATAGGATGCGGATTTGTTGGTGGAAAAGCTCATATTCCATCTTTTAATTCTATTCCTGAAGCGAAGCTTGTTGGTATAGCGGATAAAGATGAGAATATAGCTAAGAAATACTCAAGTAAGTATAATATTCCTTATTATTTAGATTATATGCAGCTTCTTGAAAAACCTGAAATTCAAGCAGTTGTAGTTTCAGTTCCAACGCCTTTCCATTTTAAAATTGCTTCAGATGCTATAAAAGCTGGAAAACATGTTTTATGCGGAATGCCTTTAGCTCCAACAGTTGAGGAAGCTGAAAAATTAAAGAGTTTAGCTGAAGAAGCTGGAGTAACTTTAATGCCAAGCTTAAACTTTAGGTTTGCTCCGCCATATGTTAAAGCTAAGCAATTAATTGAAGAAAAAGCTTTAGGAAATCCAATAGCGATTTATTATAGGGAGTTTATTCCAACAGATGTGCTTGCAGCGCAATGGCCTGGAAACTCATGGGCTTGGGATAAAAATAAAAGCGGAGGTTATCCTGATTTTACATTATCTGTTTGGTCGCTTGACTTGGCGCAATGGCTTATAAAAGATGATATTTCTGATATTAAATGGATTTCAAAATATGTAGAGTTGCAAGAATATAAAGGAGTTAAAGGTTATAACACTATAGGTATAGCAAAATTTAATAATAACACAATTGCTTCATTTCAATTTAGCGCTTTAGTAACTTATTCATCTGCAACCTCTAGGCTTGAAGTTTTCAGCGATTCTGGAGAAAGTTTAGAAGCTATTGGCTATGATAGGTTAATATTATATTCTAGGGAGCCTGAGCCTGATAAAAAAGAGTGGGTTTTTAAAGAAGAAGGAACAAAAGTTTGGGGCCATTATCAAATGGATAAGCATTTTATAGAATGCATTCTCTATGGAAAAAAACCTGCGGCGACACCTGAGGATGCTATAAAAGCGATAAGGCTTGCTAAAAAAATTGTCGAACAACAATAAATTCATTAATAAGTTTTTAATGTTTATTTTAAATGATGTTTAAAATGCAGCCTAAAACCCCTTTACTAACTGTGGATATAGTAATAAAAACTAAAGATGATAAAATAGTTTTTATAAAACGTTTAAATCCACCTTTTAAAGGGTTTTACGCGCTTCCAGGCGGATTTGTTGAATATGGCGAAAAAGTTGAGGATGCAGCTATTAGAGAAGCAAAAGAAGAAACAGGATTGGAAATAGAAGATTTAAAATTAATTGGCGTTTATTCTGATCCAAATAGAGATCCTAGAGGGCATGTCGTAAGCATAGCTTTCTTAGCTAAAGAAAAAAGCGGCGTATTAAAAGCAAGCAGCGATGCAAAAGAGGTTATAGCTTTAAGGGGGTCTCCAGAAAACTTAGCTTTTGATCATGCGTTAATATTGAATGATGCTATGAAAATTATTAAAAAAGAAAATTATTAAGCCATTAAAGATAAAATTCTATAGGTTAATCCCCCAATAAATAAAGCTAAAGAAACATCAACTATTAAAGTTAACAATGCTTTTTTAAAACCAAATTCACGCCATAAAGTAGCTATAGTGGATAAGCATGGAATATAAATCATAACCACTAAAGAAAAAGTATACATTTGAATAGGCGTTAACGCTTCATTAAAATTTAAAGTGCCAAGCGCTTCGCTTAACAAAATTAAGGCTAACTCTTTTCTTAAAATGCCTAAAATTAATGGTATACCAGTTAATAATGGTAAACCAAGCCAATCGACTATTAAAGGCTTCATGAAAGACGCAAATAAAACTAATATGTTAAGAACTCGCATAACCTCCAGAATCACTGTTCCACCAATAATTATTGGAAAAGCAAAATAAACAAAATCTTTTGTTCTAAACCAAGTTTTTTTAGTTATAGTTTTTATTGATGGTATTTTATAAGGTGGCATTTCCATAATTAACCCTACTGCTTCACCTGGCAAAACTTTATGGCTTAAACGCCCCAATAAAAAAATTAAAATTAAATCAATTATATAAAGAGATAAAGCTGCTGAAACCCCTAGATATTTACCGACTAAACCTAAAATCACAATGCTTCTAGCTGCGCATGGAATTAAAACTGTTAGGAATCCTCCAAGAAAACGCTCTCTTTCAGTTTCCATTATTCTGCAGCCTATGCAAGCTGGAACACTGCAGCCGTAGCCTAAAAACAAGCATATAGCTGCTTTACCATGCAAACCTATTTTATGCATCGCGCTATCTAAAAGAAATGCTGCTCTAGGCAAATATCCTGAATCCTCTAAAATGGATAAAATAAAATAGAAAGGCACTATATAAGGCAAAACTATTGTTATTCCAGCTGTTATACCTGAGAAGATACCGTTTAAGATCGATTCAACAATAATATTTTTAGTTATAAAAGATGTAAATTGATTTAAGAAAGGGGTTAAAGCTTCAAAAAAGCTTTCTAAAACATTAATTAAATAGTTTCCTATTCCAAACACAATAGTGAATATTAACCCGAAAATTAAAGATAAAATAATGTAACCTAAAATTTTATGCCCAGTCACTTCATCAAGCTTTTCTTCAAAAGAAATTTTTGGCGAAACAGTAAATTTAACTGAAGATTTAACTACTTCATTCGCTAATCCATATCTATCCATAGCCAATAAAACAGGCGAGTCTCTACCATGTTTTTCCATTAAATTTTCGTTAAGCATAGAGGCTAAGGATAAAATTTTTTCTCCTTCAGAAAAACTTTTAATTTTGTTTTCTATATCCTCGTCTTTTTCAATTAGTTTTATTGCAAGCCATCTAGATGGATACTTTAAAGTTAAATTTGAAAGGCTAATTTTAATTTGGTTTTCAAGTTTTTGAATAGCTTCCTCCACTTCTTTGCAATAGGTTATTTTTAAAGGTTTTAATTTTATTTTACCTTCAAAAACTTGAACAGCTTTATCAATTAATTCTTTTATTCCGCTGCCAGTTACAGCTATTGTTGGAACTACGGGAACTCCTAAAACTTCGGATAGTTTTTCGCAATCTATTTTTACTCCTTTTTTTGAAGCTACATCCATTTGATTTAAAGCTATAACAATTGGAACATTTAATTCAAGAAGTTGAAGCGTGAAATATAAGTTTCTTTCTAAAGCTGAAGCATCTAAAACGTTTATTATTACATCAGGTTTTTCAATAGCTATATAATCTCTAGCAACTATTTCCTCGATAGAGAAAGCTGATAAAGAATATATGCCTGGTAAATCTAAAATCTTTATTTTATAACCTTTAAAATGGAGAAATCCTTCAGCTTTCTCTACAGTTTTTCCAGGCCAATTTCCTATAGTTTGATTTAATCCCGTAAGCTGATTAAAAATAACAGATTTCCCCACGTTAGCGTTTCCAGCTAAAGCTATTGTAAAATCGCAGTAACGTTTCTCCTCTTTTCTTTTATGACAGCTCATGTTTATCACTTAACATTTTTAACGAAAATTTTTGAAGCTACACCTCTACCTAAAGCTAATGAAACTCCTCTAACAGCGATTTGAATTGGTCCATAAAATGGTGCAGCTCTTCTCACTAAAATTTCTGTTCCAGGAGTTAAACCCATTTCGCTTAAGCGTTTAATTAAGCCTTTTCCGCCTAAAGCGTAAACTATAATAGCTTTTTCGCCCTCTTTTAAAGTTGTTAATGGCCGGGTTTCTTCAATATATCCTTCTAAGCTTTGAATATTTTTATAAAATGCATCTAAGGAATTTCCATTAAAACCATGTTTGTTTTGCCAATGAATGTTGAAGTTATCTATTTTACCTTCAATAAACCTTGTTACCCTCCCTAAAAAACCAGTTTTATGTCCATAACGCGCATGAATATAAGATTCTCTATGCTTTAAAACTTCAGTTAACCCTTCGTTTGAAACATGCATTTCACCATTATCTATTTTAATAAAACCTTTTTCAATAGCTTCATTAATTATTTTTTCAGCTTCCTCTAGTGTAATATTAAATTCTTCAGCAACTTTTTTTAATTCAATTTTTTCTCCTCTACGCTCTAATGTTGCTAAAAACTCTAAAACCTCTATTAAGCGATTGAACAATTTAAATCACCTTTTTTAAAGTTTATTCTTTTAGTTTTTTAACCCAGATTTTTGATGCGGCTTGTTGTGTTAAACAACAAGTCTCATCATTAACATTTATTAAAATTAAGTTTTTTAAAGGCTGCAAAGATTCAAGCTTAGCTGATGATCCGGGAATTAAATTATGCTTTTTTAAATGTTTAAGCACTTCGCCTTTTTCTTCAGTTATTTTAACTATAGTAAATTTTTCTTGAGGTTTTAATTCAGTTAAAAGGGTTAATTCTTTTTCCTCTTCAATTTGTCCATCTTGAGTTGGAATTGGATTGCCATGAGGGCAGGTCTTTGGGTAATTTAATTTTTCCTCTATTAATGAAGCAACTTCATCGGAAATTCCATGCTCTATTAAACAGGCTTTTTCATGAACTTCATCCCATTCTATGCGTAGAAAATCAGTAAGCAATCTTTCTGAAAGCCTATGCCTTCTTATAACTGATAAAGCTAAGGCTTCACCTTTCTTAGTTAATTTAACCCCTTTATAGGCTGTGTGAACTATAAGGTTTAATCGCTCCAGCTTTTCAATAGTGTTTGTTACGGTTCCAAGAGCTACATTTAAAGATTTAGCTAATTGAGTAGTTTTAGCGCTTCCATCTTCTTTTTGAAGTTTATAGATTGCTTCTAAAAACTCTTCGATAGCTGGAGAAATTTTCAATGAACTTCACTTTCTTCAAAACTACGATTTATCGTAGTTTCTTATAAACTTATTCTTCCTTTTAAACTCCTAACTCTTTTAAAATAAAAAGAGCGTAGTCAAAAGCTTTCTTTGCATATCGCAATGCTGAGTTAGCATCATCCTCATTATAGATTTCCCATGGAGTGAGAGCTTTTGCAGGCTCTCCATAAGTTGCTCTTCCATGCTCAGATGCTAAAACTTCAGCTATAGATGCTAACTCCTCCATTAAATGCTTAACGCTTTGGGGAATATTATTTAAAAGCTCTTTAAGTTCAGGGTTCTAAGCTACATAGTCTTTGATAGGCATATGTAGCTTTGGGGATTCATCAGCTTTGGGCTCCTCTCGAGTTCATTGAAGCCTTCATCAGCCTTTTCCCCTGTTTGGGTGAACCCTCTCCAAGTCTTCATTAGCTCTTCAAAGAGCTTTGGACTTGGAGGAAGACCCTCCATTTGAAGGTATAGGTTTATGGCAGCGTTAAGCTGCCTATTTATCCTCAACCCGCAGTATGCGCAGGTATATAATGCTCTTTTCGGGGCATTAATCATCCCACATTTGGAGCATCTCCGTAGAATTTTTAGGGTTGAGGATAACTGTTTTAGCTTTATAGCCCATAAAGGTTATAATAGTTCTCCAGTCGCTCTTTGAGATATTCCTATTATGCCTTCTTGAGCTATTAAGCATTCTATTCTTTCTTAAGCCTTCAAACCCATGAATATGATTTTTAAATTTTCTTGCTATAGAGGTTGTAAGCTTATGGATAAAGTCCTTTGCCCTATCTTTTTCACGCTTAGAATATTTCTCTATAACTTTTCTAAGCGATGGCTTTTTTGATGCTTTCCGTTGAATTCTTCCTCTCTTTATTTCATAAACTCTATGAATATGGAATAGCTTTGTTAAATCCATCTTAATCCAGCCTGTTTCCGGGCTGAAGCCATCTAGGCTTTTCTCGTTGCAATCCCAAGCAATCCTCCCAGCCGTTTCATCTTTTCTCCTCTTAAACCTAAAGGTTATTGTAAGGTATTTCTCGTTTAGGATTAGTTCACCCATTTCTCCTTTAGCCCTACTTAAAAACCAAGCCTTTGAAACATCAAACTCTAAATACTCCCTATATGGCTTGATACTCACCTTTATTTTTCCATCCTTAAAGCTGTAGAGTGTTTCTTTAATTCTAACAAACCTTTTCCTTACAATTGGCTTCGCTCTTGTTCTCTCTCCCTTTACATAGCTTCTTCTCCAAGACTTTATTATTGAATACGCCTGTTTTATCGCTGAATCAACATAATGCTTAGAATAAACCCAATCTTTAAGCAGAAGTTTTCTCAAATAATGGTGTTTAAAGCTGTTCTCTTTAGGGATTAATGGAATCAGCCTCTTTCTCCCTTTCTTATTATGTTTTTCAATCCATTTGATTCTAATCCATATTTCATCTATAGCCTTTTGAAGCATAAGCCTATATGCTTCAAGAAACTCATTGATGTTGTAGCCGTGCTTTACGTTGTATGCTCTAAACTGATATAAGCTTCTTAACACCTTCAACCATCTCCCTATACTTATGGCTTCTCATGCCGTAAAGTTTTCCAGCAAAATGCGAGACTATGGTTATCAAATCCTCAACAAGCTCCTTTTGAGGGGCCTTCTCTTCATGGTTTATCGCTTCTATTGTCGTCCCGAAGGCCGAGAACAGCTTGCTGAGGGTTCCAAATCCAAACCTTGTCAACCTATCCTCGTAAGCGACTATCACTTTAGAAACCTCCCCCTTAGAAACCATCTCTAGAAGCTTTAGAAAGTTCTTTCGATTTTCATTCAATCCAGAGCCAATGTCGGAAAGTATTTGTATCTCTCCATAACCTCTCTCTTCAGCGTAAGCCATTATAGAGTGCTTCTGTCTTTCCAAATCGTCTCTTTGAGTCGAGGATGAAACTCTAGCGTATCCTACTATAATTCTCTCTTCTCTTAGCCCTAGAATGCGTTTAACCTCGCTTTCAGGTATCCTCCTCCTCCCACCAACAGTTCTAAAAACTCTTATTTTACCATCTTTATCCCAGCGTTGGATAGTCCTAGTAGTAACCCCGAGAAGCTTCTTAGCCTCTTTTAGCGTATAAAGCCTTTCCACAAATATAAATTACAACTCATGTCTATTTAAATCTATCTATTTTGAAGCTGCTAATAAGGCGAAGAGCCTCGGGGACTCCTCGAAGGCCTTGAGCATATCCGTATCCTCCAGGGAGACGTATTCTCCTCCATGCTTCTCCCTTAGGTGGAGGAGGAGGGTGGTCTTCCCGCTCTGGCGGGGACCCTTCACCAATATGATCTCCCTCCTCCCCATCCATTTATCCAATTTTTCCTCTATTTTTCTTGGATAATACTCCATATTTAATTCTATTAATAATGGAGTTAAAAAGTTTATCCGACCCTGGACATCTCGACCGGCAAACCATCGTAGAAAGTCGGATCTATCCCATACTCCGGATCGAGCCCATAGGACCGCCGAGGGTTGAGCGGCGACCCACCGCGCCACAGCTTGAACATGATCTCCACCAAATGGTGAAACGGGATTACCACGGGCTCTACGTGGAATCATATAATCGTTAAACATTCTGAGCTTAAAGGCGAGAAAAATTTGATCGTTGAAGCGTTAAAAAATCCGGATGAAGCATTCCTAAATTCTAAACGAGTTTTACATGTTCCTAAAAAAGCTAATTTAGTTTCTGATTACTATGATCGTATGAGGTGTGGAATGCGGAATCAAGTTTATAAATCAGGTTTATAAAGACGGTCCACTTCACTTCTTCAAGAAGGAAGGAAAGGTACTATCGATGGTTCAAAAGATTGAAACCTGACAGACCTAGATATTAAAGGCATACTGAGGAGCATTGAAGAGAAGTATAGGCTGGAGCTGCCCGATAAGGTGATTATGGTGGATTACGATCCCGATAACAGTATTCTCTTTATAAAGTTTTCCCATCCAAAAATAGTTGATGGAGAACCGACGAGCGATGGCAGCATCATACTCCACTACGGGGAAAGAGATGAAATCATCGGGGTAGAGATCTTGGAGCTGCCATTTCCATGAAAAGTAAAGCTATGGTAACATTGGATAAGGCTGGAGGGCCTCAGAATGATGGATCACGTCATGGGATGGCCTTGGGTCTCGCCGCTGGTTGCCTTGATTCAAATAGTGTCGGGTTCGATGCGCGTTAAGCCCGGTACCCTGTCGTATGCTTGGTCGAAAGAGATGACTTTCCCATCTAGGTTTAGTGCAGTTGCGGCGTAGTGGGAGTCGAAGAACGTCAGATTGAGGGTTTTCCTAAGATATACGCTTGCCACGGCTACATCGGGCGTTAATGAGACATATTTTACGTGGGGTAGCGCCGCTATGGCCGCCAGGTCCTTTAGGAGTTCATCTTCCATTTTTTCGCTTCTATAGATTAGCTCCATTTCAATTAGGCTAACGGTTGAGATTTCCACATCGATATCCCCGTTTTGGATTTTTCTGAAGATTCTCTCGGCTATGGTGTGGTTATGGTCGTACTCGTTCAAATAAGCGAAGATGACGTCGTTTTCCAGTAGGGGCGTCGGTTTTCACCTCTCCCCTTTAGCTAGGTTTTCAGCGGTTAGCTCTGCTTGTTTTCTCAAATCCCTGAATGGCTTCTTGACGTTAAAAGCGCCATGGAGCGTTTGGAAGGGATTCGACGGTAATGGGATTATCTTGAGGTGGTCTCCGGCGTTTATGACTAGAATTTTTTCTTCGATGCCGAGGGATTCACGGATCTTCTTAGGCAGGGTTAGCCTTCCCTTATCGTCCAATTCCAGTATGCTCAATTTCCCACCTAAATCATTATTTCAATTTAGTGGGATTAAAACTTTTTTATACTTAAAGTGGGAAGGCCCAACGGAGAACTTCGGATGGGAAGCCCCGCGAAGTCCGGATCGTTAAAAGGAGGGACCGACACACAGCCTTGTTGAACCTCAAGTTTCCAGCCGGTATATGCGTCAGCTATCCACGGCTAAGGCTCGTGGACTTGGAGCTTGGAGTGTTTGAAGTCATCTCCCACATCCATGAAAAGTCGTAAGTTCTCCAAAACTGGCAGGGGCATATCCTTTCTCTCTGCATCAATCTATTTTTACATTAAAATCGTCTATCGATGGAGCAAATGTTCAATCTTGTCTATAAACTTCTTTACGTCTTCGATGTTTTCCTCGACCATCTCCGGTGGAAGCCAGTTTTCATAGAAGTTTTGATGTAGCATTCCGGCTGACTGCCATAGGAGCCTTATCTCATCGTCCCCAGCTTCTTTAGCCAATCTGACGACTTCTTTATGGAGTTCTCCTTGGCTCCTTAACTCCACTCCCCTCCTTATCGCCGATGCCTTGACGATTTGAGCCGCTGCCCCCCAAGCTTTCTCCGAGGCCTGAACATAATCCTTCCTTGCCAAGAGCTCGGTAACCTCATACAGGTATTTCTCGCATAAGCTTACGTGGAGTTCAACTTTAGTATCTGAGTCCTTTATATTGAGTTGATTTAAAAAGGCCTCCGCGATAAGTTCCTCTAAAGGCTTGCCTTCAGATTCCGCCCTCTTCTTGGCATCTTTTAGAGCTTTACTCGGCAGCATAATAGTTATCGAGGACATACACCCTGAAAGCGTACGCAATACTTATTAACTTTTCCACCTCCTTTTTAAGGATTATTTAAGAACTCACATTACGTTCTCAGATAAACAACCGTGAACCACCACCTCCCAGAGGGAGGTATTCCGGCTTTAACGACGAGGCTTGCCAGCACAGATGCCGGTAGAGGCCATTCCACCCCTTCATCAAGATTCTCAAAGGAGGATGGCCAGTTTCCCGGGAGTCTCCGTAACTTAGCCCTCCGATTTCTGCATCGTCTGTAGAGTTTGCTCCCGTTGAGGGTGAGGAGGCCCAGCCGTCAAGTCTCATTTCATCGACCACGCATAGGAGAGCCAGGTTTGGGGTGACTAAACCTTTATCCGGATTGTTTTAGCGGGTAGAAGAGAGCTATGTACTTCGGCTCTCAATCCCCTCCTTTCCGTAAGGAGACTTCCTTCGACAAAGTTAAAAGAAACCTTTGAGAAGTTTAGGGGTGGTCGTTAGGTTGAGCGAGGATGAGGTCTTAGCGGTCATAAGGCGCCACCCCGAGGCCATCGTCGAAGCGTTAGAGGGGAGGCCTGAATTCTTAGCCGGCCTCATCCTCAAGCTCGCCCCCTGGGATAGATTCGCAACCAAAGACGACATTAAAATGCTCATCGACCTCTTCAACCGCAGATTCGAGGAGCTGACCAGATACAGCGAGAAAAGGTTCGAGGAGCTGACCAGATCCATCGACAGGAGATTCGAGGATATGAATAAGCGGTTTGAAGAGGTGAATAACCGATTCGAAGATATGAACAGGCGGTTTGAAGATATAAATAACCGATTCGAAGATATGAATAAGCGGTTTGAAGACGTAAATAACCGATTCGAAGATATGAATAAGCGATTCGAGGATTTAAGATATTACGTGGACAAGAGGGTGGGGTTGGTTGAGAAGCTTCTGGTAGGCTTCAATATACCGATATTAACGGGCATAATCATAATGCTGATAAGGCTGTTCACGGGATAGCGAACGTCAAGAATAAAATTATTCGCCCAAAGTTTTTGACTTTTAAGTTATATGGAGCCGTGTAAGACGTAACGGAGAGGCTGTCCGATATCCTTGATCACCCCTCTATATCTGTGGTCCCCCTTATCGTGGAGCCCCTTGCAGGATGTGATGCACACGTTTATGGTCTTCGATGGCCCTCTCGCGGAGCCTTTTCTTCGCGGTTTACCCCTATACTCGTGTTAGGGGGTTTGAGTGGCCCCGCTATGGATCTCGAAGGATTTCTAACCGAGGAGAGGACGTTTATCCTTTGGCGGCATCGGTTTAAATCTAGGCGTGCCCTAAGATGGATTTATGGGCGAGCCTGACGGTAGAAGGGTTGCCGTGGAGAAGGCTTTACGCCTCCTTAAGGGGAGGTTCCATGTCGAGCCTAGGGGATGGGCTGCCGAGGCCCTCCTCGACCTCTACATGGGATCCTCGAGGCCCCCGATCAGGCCGTATCACGTGGAGGGGGCCGCCATGGACGTCTACTATTATATCGCTAAGAACAGGCTTGAAGTCTACGCGGAGAGGAAGTATGATGGAACCCATATGCAGGTGAGCCGTTGGGGCATATTCAAGCATAGCGGCGACGTGGCCTCCTGCGACCAGCTGGCCTACCTCCTCCTCTACTTCACCGATAGGGGGGATGTCTTCGAGAGGATCCATGAGGCCGTGGAGGAAGGGTACGTCCTAGAATTCGAGCTCTACGGGAGCCTCTATACGCCCATGGGCTTCCATAGAAGCCATCCCAGGCCCGTGGACATAGCCGTCTTCGAGGTCGGCCTCAACGGGAGATGGATTCCACCACCCGAGAAATACGAGGTATTAATGGATATACCCCGTGCGGAGCATTACAGGGTTGAATATGGGGACCTGGAGGACCTTATCAGGAGGCTGAACGAGTTGGCCTTGGCCCCTGAAACCTTCGAGGGGGTCGTCGCGAAGAGCAGGTTCATAGAGGATCCTGAGCTGCCGAGGGAATACGTGGAGACCTCGACCCTCGTCCTCTTCAAGGTCAAAAAGGAGACGGCGAAGATCATAAGGAGGGAGAAGGCCGCCGAGGAGAAAGGGATCCCAGCCGAGGAGACTAGGATAGATGTGGAGACGCTGGCCATGTTGAAGTCGGAGGTCAGAAACGAGTTAGCCAAGATGAAGATGGAGTTAGGCGAGGAATACCTGAAGGATAGGAGGAACAACCCCGAGATAATCTCGAGGATCGAAGGGTACCTGCGCGAGGGGCATCCCCGGCTCTACGACAGGGTCATCTCATCCATAAGCCCGAGGGACCTACGAAAAATAATAGCAGGCGAACTCCCCCGATGACGCATAAAAATAAATAATTTATGAATCTATGTATCCCCGGGGGATTACATCTCCAACTTGTGCCCTATCCATTAACCGCTCAGCCTGGCCTTTAGGTCTCCATGAAAAGCTTCTCAGGCCTATGGAACTCCTCCGTCGCCTTAAGCAGCCAGATCCCCTTCTCCTTAGCCTCCTCTATAAGCTCGAAGGTGGGCAGACATACGTAGAGCAGGGGTATAATCCTTCTCCTCAGCTTCTCCGGGTGATCCCTCCTAAGCCTTTTCAGCTTCCTCAGGAGCTCCCCCGCCAGCCCGGCCCCAGCCCTAACGGCGGCCTCCCCGATCACGCATACATCATCCGAGACCCCGTATATGTTGACCTCCAAATCCGGGAGGGTGAGCGACGATAGATCCAGGCTTAAACCCATCTCCCTAAGCCTATGTCCAACGAACGACCTAGCCTCATCCTCTAAGTCGATGGTCAACTTCTCCAGGGTCCTCTCGATCCTCCCAAGCCTAACCTCAATCGCCTCAACCCTCTCAAGCATCCTATTGAAATCACTCCTAAGCCTAACCTGCTCCTCGGCAAGCCTCTTCTGCTCCTCAGCCAACCTCTTCTGCTCTTCCCTAAGCCTAACCTGCTCCTCGGCAAGCCTCTTCTGCTCCTCAGCCAACCTCTTCTGCTCTTCCCTAAGCCTAACCTGCTCCTCAGATAGCTTGACCTGTTCTTCCCTAAGCTTGACCTGCTCCTCGACTATTATATCGAGTTTTTTCATGGTCTCCGATAAGCCGAGGTAGCCTGCGACGGCGTATCGGAACTCTAAATCCTTATCCAGGAGCTCTAGGAACTCCTTCTTCAGGGTTATCATCTGGATCCTCTACCGTGAATTAGGATGAATCTCCTTTTAACTTTGCCGCTGAGCATCCGATGTCAGCGGGGGTGAATGCCCGTCAATTATTCCGCATCTCCTCCCTGGGTTGTCTCCTATTCTAGCTGTTCGATTTTAATGTAATCGCTGAATCTTTGGAGGCCCCTATCTTGGGAATATATGACGGCGGCTCCTTGGTCGATGGCTGTGGCAGCCACTAGGGCGTCGGGGAGTTTCCCTCCCCTCTCCGCTCTCAGCTTAGCTGCCAGGTCGGCTATCTCCAAGCTGACTGGGACTATCCTGAGGCCGTTGATGGTTAGATCTCTTAGGAGGGTTATTGCCTTAGCGGCTTCCTCCCCCTTCCCCGCCGAGTAGAAGCCCGTCATGACCTCAGCGACGTTTATGGTCGAGATTAAACCCTGGTTTCTTCCCTCCATGAACGAGTTTAATAGGGCCTCCACCTTGCCGGCGTAGGGTTTTATGTCCTCGAAGAGGAAGATGAGGATGTTCGTGTCCAGCATGATCTTCAATGCGAATCTTCCCACTCCCCGCGGATCATCCCCTGATATTTTACGGGGTCGCCGAATACGCCCTTCCCCAGCCCCCTCATCTCCTCTACGGGGTTGTGGAGTTTTAGGAGGATCCCCTTCTCTGATTCCTCTATCTCCATTATGGAGCCGCTTTTAATGTTAAGTTTCCTTCGAAGCTTCTTCGGGATGACCACCTGTCCTCGCACCCCGACCTTCACCTTTTCGACCATGCCCTCCACCTATCAGAGAAAAAATAAATCTGATATAAAAAATCTTCTTATAAAAAATAAATCTGAAGGCCACTCAGATGGGAGGCCACGAACTAAGCCCACACGGGTTCGCTTGGATCATAACCTGGACTTGGAATAGGCTCCATAGATTATTTATGAGGCTAACTAATTATGAGTTCCAGTCTGACGTGTCTAACCTTTAGAAGCCATTACATTTGTGGATGGTGGAGCATCCCCTTCTCCCGTTCAGCCCTTCCGCCTTCCGGCCAGGGGCTTCGAGGCCGCCACGGCCGCGGCTGCGGCTACGAGGTATGCTGTGGCTATGCCGGTTAGGATTACGCCGACCCATCCTATGGCCGTGTATATGGGGGGATGGTATACGGCGGCTAGGACGGCAAGGATCACGCCTAAGGCGAGCAGGATTACGGGGGCTATGAGCTTCCTGAAGCTCGGCCTCCATTTGAGCCTCCACGTCCCTAGGAGGGCTACGATCACGGCTATAGGGGCCGCGTAGATTAGGCCTATGATGAGGGCTAGGAATACGGCTGAGCTGAGTATGGCGGGGGTTGGATGGCTGCTCATGGAGGAGTATATGGATTCAGCCCTGGCGAGGGCCCATTCAGCCGGCTGGGAGGTCTCGTTGTAGGCTTTGGAGGCGAGCCTGTTCTCCCGGAGGAACTCCCTCCACGCCCTGGATAAGACTTCTAGGAGGCCTCCCGTGGCCCCCGTCAGGTTCCTCAGGGGTTCCGGCCTCGGCGGCTGGGGCAGCTCCCCTCTAGCATATACCGCCGATATTATGGTGGGCCCCTCCAAGTGGATGGGCGGGGCCACGGCCTCCCCCCTCTCGTCCACGTATCCCTTCAGGGTATACGTGACCCATCCCACCGTCTCGCTCTCAGGTTCTACCTTGAAATCCACGGGGAGATCCCGGGGATACCAGCCTGAATGCTTGAAGGGCGTTGAATAGTTTATTGTCTGCCCGTTCACGGTTAGGAGGATTATGCTCCCCTTGGGGAGGCCTTCAACCCTGAAGGTTAGATTGTACTCTGTAGCCCATAGGGCTTCAGCCCTCAGGGGGTTGGAGGCGATTATGGGGGTCTGCGATGCTTCATGTCTTTCCCCATCGACTATCCAGGCCTTGAAGACATGTCTTGTCCCGTTTCCATGATCTATGATTGTGGGTTCAACGGATACCGTGATCTGGCTTCCCGCAGGATGCCAGCCGTCCCCCTTGACCGATCCGTAAGGGGATATTGCCTCAACCCGATACTCCTTGGAGTAACGTGCCACCAGCAGGGTGGTGGGAGCCTTCACGTCCACGATCCTGTCGGCCTCGGATGAGCCGTCGGACCATTCCCTGAATATGCTCCTCGTCCCGTTTCCATGGTCTATCATGGTTTCCACCCGGACCTGATGGGGTCCAGTCCTCACCTCCATGGTTACTGAGCCGTCCGGGTCGACGGGGTAGGCTGCTCCATCCACCCATACCGGTGCGTCGCCGAGGCCGGTTTGAACCGTGAGGTTGGCCCTGGTGGGCCTCCCCGTCCGGTCGACGTGGATCATGTATCCCTTAGGCGTCGATGATAGGACCTCCACCGTGAGGGTTGCCGACTTATTCTCGAAGAGGCCGCCGGGCTGGAAGGGGGCATCCTCAAGGCCCGGCGTGGATGGGTTGCCGTCTACGATGCGGACGATCCCCTTCTTCTTAGCCTCGTCTATATAGGAGATGAGTACGCCCTCGCCGGGGAGGGCTTCATCCCATCCAACCCTCCGCCTCGCCTCCACGAGATAATAGAGCTTCTCGGCGACGGGGATCCTCACTGCCTTTACATCCCCGGTGTAGCCGGGTTCCAGTGGTGTAAGGAGTATCGTATCCTCCCCGCCTAACGGCACCTCCTTAACCTTGTCGAGGGGGAGCCATCCCGCCCTGATCATGGTCCAGGCGCATGGATTGACAGGTTTCGACCCGTTGCCGGCCCAGAAGCCGTGGGCCATGAGGCACCACTCCCCCACCGTGTATCCGTCCACGTAGAGGTTTGGGAGGCCCATCGACTGGAGGAGGTACCTCACGTAGGGACCTAGGGGATCCAGCTCGGCTAGACATGAGATGCCGACGGCGATCCTCCCATCCCTCGTATCTAGGAGGACCCTGCCCTGGCTGGCGAAACTCGTTATATCCTCCCCTCTGAGGCTCCTATCCTGGTCGTCGCCCGCGTGCACGACCATGACGTAATCGTATTCCAGGTAGTTTACATCCCCATCCGCGGCCTTAACCGCATCCCATATAAGGTTCTCCCACCTCTCATTCCCCTCGCCGTACCATTTATAGCTCCTGGAAAGCTCATACCATCGGGGGGCGACGTCCCCTGAGACCGTCAGGGATCCACCGCTTACATCCCTCAGGTAGCCTGAAGCCTGGTTGAAGACCTTAGCCTTTAAATCCTCGAGGCTCATGGAGGCGGGCAGATCCTTGAAGGCTACAGGTATCACTATGACCGATTGGACGCCCCTTATGGAGGTGAGCTGTTCAGCCGGCTCGAACCCTGTGAGGCTCTGAGCCGCAGCGGCCCCGCCCGATAGGAGCGGGGCTAAAATGAGAATGGATAGGAGGCTTAAAGCAGCCCTTGAAGGCATCATCCTAAACCAGTTCAAACCGGATATAAACCTCCTTAAACCCCCTGCGATATCCTGATCCATCCGATTCTTCCACGGATTAACCCATCCATCCACCCATCTATATATCCATTTATCCATCTATTCTGTCTTCTCTTCCCAGCCTATGTCTTCCCGGTCCTAGGCTTCCTAGGTCTCGGGGCTTTCCCTTATTAAAGGCTTGTTAAAGGGTTTCCCTGACAACTATCCGTTAAATGCCATAGGCTTTATGATCCCGTATTTGCTGGAACCATTAAAAGCTGGAGCCGTTGAAGGGGTTCAACCCTCTCCTTGGGCGGCCTTTAATATCGCCTCCACTATATGTCCCGGCTCCAAACCTATGAAGAGGCGGCCTTCCCCTATGAACTCCTCGATTATCCCCTTTACCTTTGCCTCCTCAGCCTCCACACCTCTGAGGCGTTCCTCCAAGATCGTTATGGACTCCTCCGGGTGGAGGAAGAAGTCCCCTGAGAGCTTCACCCTATCCAGGATGCGGCCCTTAACAGTGCAGTCAACCCTGAGAAGTTTCCCGCCTGGAACCTTCAACTCGTATCTCCCCAACCCGGCTTCACCTCAGATATAGCCATTCGCTGCTCCCATACTTGGAGCGGGCCAGCCTCTCCGCCTCCTCGAGCTCACCCCGGCTCAGCTTTGAAGGCTTAAAATCGGCCTTTAAGGCTTCCCTGAAGCCCTCCATCAGGGCCGTGTAGGCTTCCTCCAAGGCTATGGGCTTTCCCAGCTCCTTCCTGACGGATGTAACCCTCTCCTCCACGCTCTTCAAGGCTTTATCGCTTATCTTGGCGCCGCCCACCTTTAGGACTTGGAACATCGCCTTCAAGTCCAGGTCGACGAGGATAGTCCCATGCTGGAGGATGCATCCCATACGCCTCGTCTGAGCGTTACCTGAGACCTTACGGCCGTTCAGGACCACGTCGTTTATAGGCTTGAACTCGGCCTCTAAGCCGAGCCTCCTCAATCCCTCCACTATTCCACGGCAGATTACCCTGTAGGATTCCAGGATGTCCCTGGGTAACCCCGAGTCCTCCCTGGCTATGACGCTGTAGGTTACCTCCCCGTGGAAGTCATGGTATACAGCGCCTCCCCCGGTTATCCTCCTCACCACGTCCACTCCTAGGCGGCGGCATGCGTCCAAGTCAACCTCATCCATGAGGCTCTGGAAGTATCCTATGGAGACGGCTGAGGGCCTCCAACGATAGAACCTGACGACGTTAGGGGATTCACCCCTAGAAATGGATCCGAGTAGGGCCTCGTCCACCGCCATGTTCAAGGCGGCTGAATGGACCTCCAAGGGGATAAGCCTCCAAACCCCCATCCTTAGGCACCGAACCGGCTATTATACGAGCCTAGGGATAAAAGTGTATCCCATACGCCCCTCTCAGCGTTATAGGGTCATCCCATGCTGCTGGGCTGCGGCTCATCCGTGAAGGGGAACGGTTATATGCACCGGCTGGATAGATCGCTTCATAGTCCGTGGAGCCTGATCGGATGGGTTTTTCATCTAGGTTCCTGGTGGTGGGCGGCGGCGCGGCGGGGTTCTCCGCCGTCGAGGCTATTAGGAAAGTGGATCCAGACTCCCCGATCACTGTGGTCTCAGCGGAGAGGCATCCCTTCTATTATAGGAGGAGCCTCGCATGGTATATTGCCGGCCGCCTCTCCCGGGATAAGCTCATCGCGAAGCCTGAAGGCTACTACGAGGATTTAGGGGTGAGGCTTCTCCTGGGCGTGGAGGCGTCCTCCCTTGACGCCTCAAATCGTGTGGTTGAGACAAGCCTGGGAAGGATAGGCTACGGAAAGCTCCTAATAGCCACAGGGGCTGAGCCCCTTAAGCCCAGGGTTGGGGGCTTAAGCCTCGAAGGCGTCTATACACTGAGGACCCTGGATGACGCTGAGGAGGTCAGGAGGAGACTCATGGACGCCTCCCGGGTCCTAGTGGTCGGAGGGGGCCTCCTAGGCCTCAACTTGGCCGAGGCCGCTGAGGCGAACGGGGTGGAGGCCACCGTCCTGGAGCGTGGAGATAGGCTCTGCCCCGGCCTTTTAGACGAGGCTGCATCCCGCCTACTAGTATGGAGGCTCTCCGATAAAGGGGTTGAACTCATATTAGGTGAGGGCCTTCAAGCCTTCAAGGGGGATGGACGGGTCGGATCCGCCTTAACCGACGGCGGCCGTGTCATCCCATGCGAGATGGCCCTCTTGGCTGTGGGCGTCCATCCATCGATAGGATGGGTTAGGGGATCCCCCGTGAAGACGGGGAAGGGGATCCTGGTCGACGACCATCTCCGCTCCAGCGTGGAGGACGTCTATGCGGCTGGGGATGTGGCTGAAGCCTACGACCCCGTCTTAGAGGGATACGCGGTCCACACGAGCTGGTCCAACGCCGAGGAGCAGGGGCTTATAGCGGGGATGAACATGGCTGGGAAACCCTCAAGGTACGAGGGATCAATAGCCGCCAACATGGAATCCGTCTTCGGCCTACCCTTCGTGAGCATGGGGTTAGCGAACCCCCCGAATGGGGATTACGAGGTCTACACTTCGGCCTCCGAGGATCCACCTACATACCGGAAGATCGTGATAAAGGGAAACCGACTCGTCGGCGCCATCCTCGTAGGGGACGTGAGGGAGGCTGGGGCGATCCAAACCCTGATAAGAGGGAGAGCGGACATATCCAGCTCTAAGAGGAGGATCATGGAGGATACGATGGACTTCAGGGAGGTCGCTTAACCGGAGAACTAGGGATTCCGGCGAGGAAACCCCCTGAAGGGTGGATGTACCCCTTAACCGTGGATCCCACGCGATTAAGGCGTAGGCTCCATTAAATTAAGGATTTAATAATTAATCTATTGCTTCAATGCCTCGCTCAGCGTGGATGGAGTATCTCCGCCTCCCCCTCTAGGAGTTCCCATGGGTCATTGTAGACCTTGTGGAAGAGGCCGTCGTCCAAGGCTTTGACGGTGGATAGGGCCACTATCCTCTTACCCATATGTTTCGCGTAGGAGAGCTCCGGCTGGAGGCTGTTCAAGTCCGCTGGCCTCTGGATGTACGTTATTATTAGGTCTAGGCCTGCGGCGTAGTCCATCTTCGCGGCGAATCCATCCCCTCCAACCCTGGAGAGGTCGACGAATATGTGGCCCCTCGACTCCACGTATCCCCTGATAACCTTTAGGGCTTCTATATCGTCTAGGGTTCCCAGCCCTTCAGGATAGTCTACGCCCACCGCTTTGACTTTAAGTTTCCCCATGACGAGGTTGGCTGCCTCCACGAAGCCTAATCCATCCGGGTAGACTGTGACGTGGTCCGCCTCCTCCTTCAACTCCTCGGGGGCGTTGGCTAGGGCTATGGAGTAGCCGGCCTCCCGGAAGAGTTCCAGGTCGTTCTCGTTGTCTCCTACGGCGGCTATATCCGAGGGTTCAACCTTCATGAGCTCCGCTGCGACCCTTAAGCCGATCCCCTTATCCACACGCCTGTCTAGGATGTGGTAGGCTACGCCGCTGTCGATGAACCTGACCTCCCGGGAATATTCCTCTACGAGGCTTGAGACCTCATCCTTGGATAGGCTCCTCTCGAGGCCCACGTCTACGCTTCTGTAATGGTTGTCCCATAGCTCCTTGAGGCTCGGAAACCTCTCCTTTAACATCTTTAAAACCTGTAGGGAGGGCTCCTTATCCCCTAAAACCTTGACGGTGCCCTCGTAGCCCACCACGGCGCCGTTCTCAGCTATCACGGCGCCCCTGCATCCGAGGTAGAAGCCCATCTTGAAGAGCGATGGATAATTCATCCCTGAGACCAGGGAGACCTTAACCCCCCTAAACTGGAGGGCCCTCAAAGCCCTAACCGCCTCCAGGGAGAGCATCCTCCCCCCGTTGGTCAGGGTTCCATCGAAGTCCGAGGCCAAGACCTTGAACATGAAAGCCCCCTCGTTACACGGTCAATCCCGGTGGGTCCATCCCTCCATCCCCTTAAATACTTACCTCCCTTAAAGGCTAGGCCATAACCGGGGTCTCCGATGGGTTTTTTAGCTTGATCCACCCATCCTTTATCGGCGGATAGGCTTCCCCGAAAGGGTCGCGGAGCCTATAGGCCTGTGGGTGTGTATATTGCCTGAGGGCTCAGAGGTATTCGATTTAGCGTGTAGGGTTCTCAGGGATGAGGGCTCCAGCGAGACGGCTAAGCTTTCAGCCCACATCCTAAGGGTTCTAGCCATACATCACGGCGTCTCCTGGAGGAGCGAGATCAGGGGCGACCTCGCCAGGCTCCTAAACTTCTCGGGTGAACCCTCCTCCTTCGGGGACGAGGAGATCGGGAGGGCTGTTAAGAGGTTGGAGGACCTAGGCCTGGTGGAGGCGGAGTACCGTAAGAGGGGGGAGTGGCCGGGCCCAGAGGTGTCCGTGGACCAGCTGATACACCTCAAAGGCGTATATGAGGCGAGGAGGGCCCTGGAGTCCGATCCATTATATCTCAGGTACCTCTCCTATAGGCAGGGCCTCATATGGAGGGCCCTGAAGCGGGGGAGATAGCCGGAGCCTTGATGGGGATGGGATGCCGACCCCTACTGGATCCAGGTCTATAAGCGGCCTCGACCGTGTAGGCCTCCGCTTCCCTCGACGCCTCAGATACACTTTTTTCTAGGCTGAGCCTCCATTAGTTGTCCCTGGGTTGCACCTTTCCGCTCTGCCGCCGTTCCCTGGCCAGCCGGGTTATCCTGCAGAACGTGCATACCTCAAGGGATGTGGGGAAGCCGCATATCCGGCATTCCCTTATCTCCCCCTTATCCCTCCCCGCTGGGGATCCGAGGCTTGGATGGATCCTCTTAACATAGGATTTAAATATTAAATGTTTGAACTGGGGGTTCTCCGCGGCCATCATCCCTATGAGCTTTTTCCCCCTTATGCTCCTAGCCCCCTCGGCTAGAGGGCATGAGGCCGACCTGAAGGGCAGCTCCGAGTACAGCGCGTAGAGGAGGTCCTCCTCCTCGGTATGCTCGCATAGGGGCTTGATCCTGGCTACAAGCCTGGGATGGCCTCCCGGCAGGACAGGGTAAAGCCTCCTCAGCTGCTCCACATCCCCGTGAATATAGCAGTTGAATATCACCTCCACCATGTCGTCGAGGTTATGGCCTGTGGCCAGCCTGTCAACCCCAGCCTCGAGGGCCAGCCTGTTCAGGAGGTACCTTTTAATGGCGCCGCAGGGGCTGCACATCTTTCTACCCCTCCCCGTCCCCTCGAGGTCGTGGAGGTTGTAGCCCAGCTCCTCCTCAAGGCTGTACTCGACGAGGGGGACGCCCAGCCCCCGGGTGAAATCCCTCACTATCCGATGGCAGTGGTCCGAGTATCCCTGGATGCCCAGGTCTAAGTGGATGCCGATCATGTCCAGGGATGGATAAAGCTTCTTTAGAACGTATAATAGGGATGTGCTATCCTTCCCCCCTGAGACGGCTACCCCGATCCTCTCCCCCCCATGGATCATATGATACTTAGCTATGGTGGACTTAACCTTCCTCTCGAAATAATTCTTGAAGCATCCGCTGCACAGGTAGCGCCTCGAATAGGCGAGGTATACGTCGCTGACCCTAACCCCACAGTTATAGCAGAGGGGCATGGACCCTCACCTTCAACCCCTTAAATTTTTCCCGAGCATACCCGTCCAGCCTGGGGGCCTCATCCCGGTGCGGCTCTGCTTCGCACCTATAGAGGCGGTGCCGAGGGCTTCTCCCCAACTCTCCCCAGGGCTCATAATCCACTCGACCCTAGTCCCGGGATCTGCCATCATATTAATCGTTAGGGGATTATGGTCGCCGCCTATGCAAATGGTAGATTTACCTATGATCTATGGAGGCATCCATGGAGGCTTTCCCAGCCGGGCGCGGCGTGGCGTCACCTTCCATGTGATTCTAGGGAGGCTTCGACTTGTCTGGCGGGGGAAGACCGGCTCAGGGCTGCTTGGAACAGTATCATCCCAATATGATCCTTAAAGCGGTGTTGGGTGGCGCCGAGGCGGCCAGGTTCCGGCCGATCAGATGTTAATAGTCCTTCAGGTGTACGGCCGTTATCCTTGCACCCGCCTTTTCATAGAGGATGTCATCGGCTGTCAGGAGGGCCCCTCCAGCCTTCTCAGATGCCACCACGTATGCGCCGTCGTAGTATGTCGCGCTGTTCTCCGTGCTCCAATCCATTATACTCTCATGGTCATCCCCATCCAACTCTATGAAGCGTATATTGAGGTCTAGGAGTTGTGAGATCTTCTCCTTAGCCTTCTCCATGTTTATCAAGCCCTGTTTAAACGCTTTCCATAGGGTGTTTCCCGTCTCGTAGATCATCAATTCAGGCGCCGCCAGGGCGATGAGGCCGTTCATGAAGTCCTCCAGCACTAACCCTGCCTTGTCGGATAGATCCTCAGTCAAGAGGAACCTCGCGGCGACGGATGCGTCTATGACGTATAACAACGTCACCGGGCATCCCTCAGCTCCCTTATGCTCCCGTTTATGAAGCCCTTTGGGACCGTGCATCCCCCAGCTTTAAGGTCTTCTAGGAGCCTCTCCGCGGCCCTCCTCCTCTCCTCCAGCTGGATCCTCCGGTTTATGGCATCCCTGATGTACTCGGACCAGTTTATCCTAACCTTCTTCATCCTCTCCTTTAGTTCTCTCCCAACCTTAACAGTGATCGTGCTCATCGCCGCTACCAAAATAGTATTACCTAAAATATATAGCTATAAACATTACTATAGGTGATGCTTCACGAGCTGATCCGCGGCTACATCCCGAGGATCCAGGTGTCAAGCGCGGCCCAGCCCACTCCTATGGGGGCGGCGTGGACGATTCCCGCTTACCTCTCCTTGGGGCTTGCGGCTCGTCCTCGACTCTAGATCCGGGATCACCGTATAATATTTCCTTAGGGATGTAGGTGTCTCTAATACGCGTATCCCCTCGTAGTCCACATTGTATAGTCCCATAGTGTAGTCGCCGGGATCCATCTTCCACGCCTTCAAATGGGATATTAACGCGTCGATGAGCCTCTGGTTCACCTCCTTGAGGTAGAGCTTCTCCCTCCTATGGAGTTGGGGGTTCTCCCGGTAGTATCGCTCCACCTCCACGGCTATCCTATAGTTCATGTACTGGGCTGCAAGCCAGCTTCCCGGGATCAACGTTACGGATGCCACCACGAGGATGCCCCAGTATTCGCCTAGGCTATAGCCTATGAGGAGCCTGGCTAAGACGAGGAGGAGGATGACCGTGGCGAGGAGGTATCCCACGTAGTTCAGGATGCTTCTAAGCTTGAAAAGCCTCAGTACAGAGGGCAGCTCCCCCGGCGTGGCAGCCATCTCTAGGAGGATGCGTTCCACGCGGGGCCACTCCTCCCTGAACTCTCCGCCTAATCCCCCGCCCTTTATGGCCTCGGAGAAGGGTTTCGGATCCCTATAACGGTTTATCCTGTATCCGTCTAGGAGGGTGATGATATCTCTTAGAAGCCCTAGGTCAACGCCATCGCGGCTTCCAACGCCGCTTTTCCCTCCTCCACTAGGCTTCGCAGGAGATATTCCAGGTCACCTCTAACGCAGGGTCGGCTATAAAGCCCGTTCTAACCTTATATCTTCCCTGCACGTCGTGTATATTTCTTTTTCCTTTCCTCCTTCTTCTTATTCGTATTTATGGTTTTACTTTATGTCGGGGATGGAAAATCTTAAAAAGGGGAAATGTACATTATCTAAGTCCTCGGTGGAAAACTTGTCGGAGAAGCCGCTCCTGTTCGTGAGGGAAGCTTCCGGGCTGGCTAAGGAGATCGGTCCCTGGTCCATAATCTTCTTCCCCATCAAGGCCTCCACGAGCCCATGGTTCTTCATGTTCATAGCCATGCTCCCGTTCATGTTCCCGGGGTGCAGCGTAACCCTCTCCTTCATCATAGCCGGGATAATAGTGACCTTCCAAGGCTTAGCCTTGGCCCTCATGATGGTCTGCATGCCGAGATCCGGGGGCAACTACGTCGTCATAGCGAGGGGTCTACACCCCCTCTTCGGGATGCTCGAGGGGTGGAGGGCCGTCGTGTGGAACCCGATAGCCGACGCCGTGGTATCATACTTCGCCGCAGGATTCCTAGGAGCCTCCATACTCATATATGGGCAGATAGTCCATAACCCTCAGCTGACCAGCCTAGGCCAATATATTAGCACGGATAAGGGCGCCCTCCTCTCCATTACATTGGCCCTCCTCGTGATGGGTGCTCTCCTAGACTTCTTCGGAGCTCGATGGCTTAAGAGGTTCATGGTCGTCATAAGCGGCCTAACCGTGGTGGGCATACTCCTCATGATAGGCTTGTTCCTTGCACATCCACCGGCCTCGGTACCATCCGCGTGGGACGCGGTATGGGGCTCAGGAGCCTACAAGGAGATAGTGGAGGTTGCAAAGGCTAACGGGTGGACTAAGCCCTCCTTCAGCCTCGCAGCCACCGGTGCAAGCCTACTCGTGGCGACCGGCTTCCTATACCCGAACAACGTCGCACCCTTAGGCGGAGAGGTCGCTAAGCCGAGGATCAGCTTCATGGTCGGGATAGGCCTCTCAGGCCTCGCCCTAATGGGGCTGAGCGCCGGAATAGCGGCGGCCATGGAGTACTCCCTAGGAGACTTCCTACACATGTACGACTTCGTCGTCATGGGAGGCCATGCCAACCAGTTGAAGTTGAACCCGGGCATCCAACCTTCCACATCCTTCTTCGCCTCATCCCTTACGACTAACCCTGGCCTCGCATTGTTCTCGGCGCTTACACCCTTCATAGCCGTCATAGGGCTCATACCCATGGGCTACTTCTGGACGACGAGGCCCTTCTACGCCATGGCCATGGACAGGTACTCCCCCGAGAAGTTCGCCTATATACATCCGAGATGGCACAGCCCAGTCTACTCGGTCCTCTACTGCTTCATACTCAGCGTGATAGTGGCGATACTATCCCTCTACATACCGGTGATACTCTCGATAAGCCTGTTCATCTATGGGACCCTCCTCCCGATATTCTGGGGATGGGCTGCCATGACGCTTCCATTCCATAGACCCGAGATATGGAACAGGGGATTCCGCGCTACGGTCGGAGGATTCCCGTTGATGAGCATATTCGGCTTCATAACCACAGCGGTCTACTTCTACGTCCTCTTCATGGGCATCCGCACAGTGGATCCATTATCCATAGCCGTTACGATAATACTGCTGATGAACTCTACGTTCTGGTACCTCTACTATACATATCAGAACAAGAAGAAGGGCATAGACGTCGACAAGATCTTCGCGGCGGTACCACCTGAATAAGCCCGGATCACCACCCCGACCCCCCCTATTTTTTATCCTTTCTATAGATAACCCTGATCCCCCTTTTTCAAGCATAGTTCTTGAGGGCACTCCCTGCTTACCCGGCCTAGCCTGCTCAGCCGCTTTATTGAGTCCCCCGGATCGACGTGGTTAAGCCGCTGATCTCACCGCCGGGATTCACGGCTAAGACATCCCAAAGTTTCCGTCCGGGCTCCTATGGTCGTCTAGGATGCGATCCATCCTAGAATTAGTCTTCGATCCCATATCTATGGCTGGATGCCTAAACTTCTATATGAGCTTCATGAGTAGGTTTTGTAAGTTGGCTTTAAGCGGTTTTTATCCTTCTACCCTCCAGAAGTTGAATTCCCTGGGCGGCAGGTCTATCACGTAGCCCCTTAGGATTCCCGACTCATACTCCGATCCGGGGTTCAGGCAGATCGTCCCATCCAGCTTATGGAAGCCTGATGATTCATGGATGTGCCCGTGCAGGGTTAATAATGGCTTATACTCCTCTATGACCTCCCTGACCGCCTTGCTCCCCACATGGATCATCACTGGGACGCCGAAGTCCGTTATGGGCTTCAGGTTCTTATCCAGTTTAGGAGCCAAGTCTATATTGGTATCGTAAGGTGGCGCGTGGAGGTTGCATATCAGGTTTTCATGATCGTCTACGCGGCTGATTTCATCCTCGATCCTCCTCTTTAGTTCGCCTTCGCTGCATTCCCTCGGGGTCCTCCAAGGGGTGGGGTTAACCCATTCACAGCTCACCATGGAGTATCTGCCCCCTATCTCTACGACCCTCCCAAGGGGATATACGACCCTTCCATGGCCCTTTATGACGTCGTCCACTACGAATGGATCGTCGTTGCCGGGGTTCATTATAAGGGTTACATCCTTTGGGAGGCCCTCCGCCATATCCATCCACCTCTTCAGGGTTTCAACCATCAGCCGGTTGAAGAGTTCTTTAACCTTTCCAGGGTTTGCCTGGAGCTCCTCCACCTCCCTTGGATCCGTCTCATAGGGGTAGTAGCCCATGCCCATTATCCTCTCCTTCATCGCCTCCACCTCATTCCTCGACCTCATCTTCTCCTCTTTACCCCATGGGGCGCAGTACCAGTCGTTCTCCCCCCTCTGAACTATGGGTATTATAGCCTTACCGGTGAGGTCCCCGGCCATGATGAGCGTCTCAGCCTTATGATACTCCGCCATCCTCAGGAACTTACGCCATAATATCTCGTTGCCGTGTACATCGCATGCATGGAATATCCGGGTCATCTCCGATCACAACCCTATACGTGAACTGATACTTTATATAAATCCTCTTCTCTAAAGCTTTTCCCATCCAGCTAGGCTCCGGGGGATTAAAGGCTTATGGGTCAGGAGGATCTCGTCGCCGAGGCGGCTGGGATAGTGGAGGAGGCTAATAAGAGGGGTATAATCCTCAGGGTGATGGGGGCCGTAGCCTTCAGGATGCACTGTCCCAGACACGGGGATATGCATGAGGCCTTGAATAGGAGGCTTACAGACCTGGATTTAGCGGCCTACAGCCGGCAGAGGAGGCATGTGGAGGGGCTCTTCGAGGAGCTGGGTTACACGTTGAAGCCCGCATCCTTCGCGATGCATATGCTAGGCGACAGAGAGATATTCATACATCCCTCCGCCAGATTCGTCGTCGACGTATTCTATGATAAACTTGTGATGTGCCATGACATAGACTTCCGGGGGAGGCTGGAGAAGGATTATCCCACCATACCCTTAGCGGAGCTGCTCCTAGAGAAGCTCCAGATAGTCCGGTTAACCGAGAAGGATGTGAAGGATGTCCTCATGCTCCTCAGGGAGCATGGGATCGGCCTGGAGGACGGTGAGACTATAAACGCCGGATATATAGCGGGGCTCCTCTCTGAGGACTGGGGATTCTACTACACCGTGGTCACGAACATGGCGAAGATAAGAGATTTAACGGCAGACTTCATCCTCGAAGAGGACGTTAGGAGGGAGTTAACCTTGAAGCTGGACAGCCTCCTAAAGATCATAGAGGAGAAGCCTAAATCAGCGGGATGGAAGCTTAGGGCGAAGATCGGACCAAAAAAGAAATGGTATAGGGATGTGGAATCCATAGAGCATTGACTTGAAGCCGCACGGTAAGCGTTGAAGCCCCGCGAGTTAAGCCTCCACCTTAATTTCCATGGGGCTTCCCCCGCGTTAAGGCGGGTTCAACGCTGAATACAACGGCCTTAAACGGGTTCCTAGAGGATGGCATCGCCATCCGCATACATCCATGCACTCATCTATAAAGCCGTTTAGGGTTTCTTTTCCGGGATTACGTTATTTAGGCGGTTTCGGGTATCCTATCTTACTCTGGGAGAGGTTGAGGTCCACTAGCAGCTCAGCCATTTTAACGGCTGTGGGCAGGGGATCTATCACCGGGACGTTCACCCTCTCCTGGATGAAGGAGGCTAGGCCCGTGAAACCTGTGCAGCCTAGGACGATGGCCTCAGCCCCATCCTCCCTTAGGGCCTTCTTAGACTCCTCTAGGAGTGCGTTCCTCGTCTTCTCCACGTCCTTCTCTAAGTCTAGGACGGGGACGTCTATCGACCTGGCCGAGGCCAGTTTGGATTCTACGCCGTAAAGCTGGGCCAGCTCCCTAATCAATGGTAGTACGTTCTTGAGCACGCTTACAACTGAGAAGCTGTGGCTTATAGCTGAGGCTGTTAACATGGCCGCTTGGCCTGGACCTACGACGGGGATCTCCACGACCTCCCTAGCCCCGGCTAAGCCCGGGTCGCCGAAACAGTTTATCACGGCTGCATCGTATCCCTTCTCCTCGCCCTCCCTTATCAACCTTATAACATGGGGGGCTGCCAGGTACTCCTCATACATGGATTCTATAGAGGGAGGCCCCTCAGATATGCTCTCCACGATGACCTTGGTATCCGGCTTAAGCTTCACAGCTTTAAGCTCCTCCCTCGTCATATCCTCAAACATCTTCGTCGTTATCGGGTTAACCACGAGGATCCTCAAACTCAGACCACCACCTAACCCGCCAATACCTCATCTTCTATAAGTTTCGGTTACCCCTTAAATGTTTTCTATGGATGTCTCCTCATCCTATCTGATGGGAGTTTCAGGTTTACTTATAATGCGAGTTCCCCGGCGGCTTTAACCCTTATCCTCACGGCGTTTCCCGGTAGGTATGCGAGGGGTATCTCCTCGACGTGGACTATCTTCACCGTCTCCGCCTTCGCCCCGGCTTTGACGGCTTCCCTTATGGCCATCTCCTTCGCCTCCTCCATGGCCTTAGCGCGGGTCTCCTGTTCCAGGGAGAATATCCTGTCTACTTCGCCGCTTACCTCGGCTATGGCGGCTCCTATGGCGTTGGCGTATTGGAAGTGTTCCGGCCTTATCACCTGGGATACCCCTTTAATCTTATCGTATTGGGCTTTAGGTATTATTATGCCTCCGCCGCCTACGAGGATCACCGGCACGGGTTCGGGGCTCGTCTTCATCCTGTCCACGGCTTCCTCCACCGTTGACACTATCTTCTGGACGGCCTTCTGGATCAGTTTCGCGTCGAGGCCTCTAAGCCTTTCAGGGTTGCATCGGGGATCCCTAATCTCGGCGTAGCCTGCCGCCAAAGCTATGTCCGTGGTGGTTAGGGTTCCGCCGCCCCAGGCCAATCCCTCCTCTATGAGGCGGTATCCAAGGCTTTCAGGCCCCAATTCCACGTTGTCGTCCATTTCCCTGACTATGGTTCCTCCGCCGCAGCTCACCGCTATCAAGTCGGGCATCCTGAAGTTCGTCCGGACCCCTCCTATCTCCACCGCTACAGCGGATTCCCTTGGGAACCCGTCCGTTAGGGCTCCCACCAGGGTCGTCGTACCTCCGATGTCTACGACTATGCCGTTCCTCGTCCCCGTGAGGTATGCTGCCCCCCTGATGCTGTTCGTGGGCCCCGAGGCAACCGTCCTCACCGGATACTTCAAGGCGTATTCCACGTTCATGAGGGTTCCATCGTTCTGGGTCAAGTAGAGCCTGGCCTCTCCTATGCCCGCATCCCTCATGGCTTCCCTGAAGGCCTTCACGGCGGTCTCCGCAACCTTTATCAGGGCCGCGTTCAGGGCTGAGGCGTTCTCCCTCTCTAGGAGGCCTATGCTCCCGATCTCATGGCTTAACGTTATAGGGGTTCCAGGTTCGAGGATTCCGCGGAGTATCTCCATGGCCCTCACCTCATGGTCCGGGCATACCGGTGAGAAGACCGAGCAGATCGCCACGGCCTCCACGCCGATCTTCTTCATCTCCTCGCCGGCCCTTCGAACCTCCTCCTCGTCTAAGGGGGCTATCTCCCTCCCATCATATTCATGGCCCCCCTTAACTATGAACCATACGTCGCCTAGGGCTTCCTTCAAGTCCTCGGGGAAGGCCCTGTAGGGTTTTATGGCCGTCGTAGCGGGTTTACCTATCCTTAATAGGCCTATCCTTGAGAGCCTCCTCCTCTCCACGATGGCGTTGGTGCAATGGGTTGTACCCAGCATGGCAGCCTCTATCTCTGAGGGGTCGATGTCCCCGGCGGCTATCACCTTCTTGAGGGCTTCAGCTATCCCCGTGGTCACATCCGGCGTTGTAGGGGTCTTCACCGCCGCCACGAGCCTGTTCGCCTCGTCGAGGATCACGGCGTCCGTATGGGTTCCCCCGACGTCTATCCCTATCCTAAGCGTCAAGGCTTCACCCTCCCCTCTTCTCTTACTTACTTATCTATCCTCATCTTTATCCTCCTATCCTTTCATGCGCTCCTCTATCGGGATGTAATCGATGTCGTATCCGAAGTATTTTGGGCCTACAACCTTTAGGGCTTCCTCGGTCCTCCACTTCTCGTTGCACGGCATTCCGATGACCACGGTTCTATATCCGTAGCGTAGACCCTCCGTCGTCACGGGGAGGCCGGTCTCCACCTCTAAAACGGTTATGAGGTCGGGTACGCTCGCCACTATTTCACCGTCCCGGATCGCTACGAGGTTCTCGTTTTGGAACCTTATCTTTAGGATGCTTCCCTTATACTCTTCTAGGCCCTCGAAGACGGCTTCTCCCCGGGCGAACCCCGCCACCGTCCTCCTCTCCACGTCCACGATCTTACCCTTGAAGAGCTCGTATCCCCTGGTCAGCTTTAAAACCTCCTGGACGGGGCTACGCTTCTCCCTTAGGGATTCCCTGACCGCCCTGCCTATCCTCTCAGCCAGGGTTATAGTCCCATGGACCGCCGCCTCCTTCACATCCCTGCCATACATAGGATATAGGGATATCAGCGAGGAGCCTCCCATGACTATGGTGACGGCCCTCGATATACGCTCGGTCCAGAAGTCGTCCACCGTGTCCAAGAGGACGGAGTTTCCCTTCTCATCGGCCATGGCCATGGGGGTGGCTGAGATCCCGTGGAGGTGGAACGTCACCATCTGGATCTCCGGGAAGGCCCTGCCCATCCCGTCCGCGTCCACCAGGGGTATCCTAAGCCTCGCAGCCACCGCTATCGGGATAGTGGAGTTCACCCCTCCAGCCTCAGCCGAGATGGTGGCGTAGGCTTTCCTCCCCAGCCTCCGCTCCAAAGCCTTAAACGTCTGGAAGACCTCGCCTCCACCCGGCAGCTTCTCAACTAGGACGGTGGGGGCCCCCATCATAGCCGTAGGGATGATTAAAGCTTCATCCGGCACCTCATGGGGGTCCACCAGCTCCACGGGGCCGCACTCCTTTATAGCGTCGACGGCCATCAGCTTCCCGATGTAGGGGTCGCCTCCACCCCCCGTGCCGAGGATGGCTGCGCCGACGGCTAAATCCTCAACCGAAGACTCATCCAGGAGCCTCAATGCACCATCATTCCTCCCGCGATCAAGGCTTAACTAACCAGTTTATTCAGCAGACTTGGCCAACCTACATTACCATCGAATTTATATTTTAAATTTTTCAGGAGGCCCCCTGCGACACCCCCCTTAACCACTGTCAACCCCCTATGTAGGGGTTCTGGAAGGCTTCTGGGTCGAGGCCATCCCATCTTCCTATTATAGGAGTTTAACCTCTTCTAGGGGTCTGATCGCCTTAACCTCAGGGTTTACCAGGTGCCTCGGCTCCTCTCCTCTGAGGACGGAGAGGAGGTTCTCCGCGGCCGTGACGGCCATCATCGTCCTCGCCTCCCTCGTCGCGCTCGCGATGTGGGGGGTTAAAACCACGTTTTCAAGGTTTAGGAGGGGGTTTCCCGACTTGATAGGCTCTTCCTCGAAGACGTCTAAGCCCGCCCCGGCGATCCATCCCTCCCTTAAGGCTTTAACCAGGGCTGTCTGATCCACGACACTTCCCCTCGAGGTGTTGACCAGTATGGCTGTAGGCTTCATAAGCCTAAGCTTCCCCTCGTCTATGAGATGCCATGTCTCACCGGTTAAGGGTATATGGAGGGAGACGAAGTCGGCCTCCCTCAATAGATCCTCCAAAGGCTTATACTCGGCTGAGAGCTCCCCCTCCAATTCAGGGGATACCCTCCTCCTAGAATAGTAGAGTATGCGCATCTGGAATCCTTTAGCCCTCCTAGCCGCGGCCACGCCTATCCGGCCGAAGCCTATGAAGCCTATCGTCTTACCCCAGACCGAAGCCCCTAGGAAGAGTGTGGGATACCATCCCTCCCTCCACCTTCCAGACCTGACGTAGCCGTCGGCTTCCACTATCCTCCTAGCCGCAGCCATCAGGAGGGCCCAGGCATGGTCGGCCGTAGCATCGGTTAGGACGCCCGGCGTATTGGTGACGTAGATCCCAGCCTCCGTGGCCGCCTTCACATCTATATGGTCGAAGCCCGCGCTGTAGGAGCTTATAACTCTAAGCCTCCTACCCGCCCTTATGACCGCTTCATCGACCCTATCCGTGAGGAGGCATAGTAGCCCATCCACATCTCCTATAAGGGAGGTTAACTCCTCCCTGGAGGGGGGAAGCCTCGAATCCCTCACCTCTAAGTCGCAGAACCTCCCCAGGATCTCCAGCCCCTCCTCAGGGATCCTCCTAGTAACCAGGATCCTAGGCCTCGCCAAGCCAGACACCAAACCACGATAAATGTGAAGAGTCTAAAAAGCTTAGGGTAGGCTAAGGCCGGGGATCCCGGCGGGCTAAGCCGGTAGGGATAAATAAGATTATACCATGGGAGGAATTTAATCAAGCTTGGAGGGAGATGGCCGACGGCGAGTAACAGTTCGGTGAAGCCTCCTAGACTCTACGTTTACATGCTTGGACAGGATGACCCCCATAAATGCACCTCCAGTAAACTCGTGAGGTTCGGCTATGCTACGCCTATAGCTCGGGCGCGCATGATCCCTGGGAGGAGCATCCTCCTCAACCCCTTCTCGGAATCGATATTGACCCCCCTGGATAAAGGATTGGCTGAGAGGTCCGGGATCACGGCCTTGGATTGCAGCTGGAGGAGGATCTTGGAGGCCTTCTCGAAGCCGTGGCGTGGGGTCCATAGGAGGCTCCCCCTCCTCATACCCGGGAACCCCGTAAGCTACGGTAAGCCGGGGAGGCTGAGCTCCCTCGAAGCCCTGGCGGCAGCCCTCTTCATATTATCCTATGAGGAGCATGCACGGAGGATCCTAAGCCTATATAAATGGGGGTCTACATTCCTAGAGCTCAACAGGGACCTCCTCGAGGCGTATAGGGGATCCCATGGGGAACAGGATATACGGAGGATCGAGGAAGGGATCCTTAAACGTCCTTATCCGGGCTGCGGCTGAAGCATCGACGCGACCGTATTTGAGCCGGTTGAGGACTAGCATATCGGCTGTCCCCACCGCTGGATCCATCCCTCGAGGAGATGTGATATGGCAAAGATCAAATCTCAACCTCTTCGTCGCTGAATAGAGGTAGGGGAATCACCTCATACAAGCATAGCTTCAAGGGTTAATGTGCCAGATTCTATAGCAAATTAAGGAATTATTAACCGTGTGTTAAGACTATGATTGGAAATATTTTTATTTTACGGTTCATCTCTTTTAACCTAAAATTACTACCTACCGTTTAGGTTAAAATTATCACAAAAATATTGACAAAATATTCAAATGAAATTAGCTTTGTAGCTTCGTTCGCTGCTTCAAAAGTTTTTAGAAATACCAACGAAGGTGAATTCTGGGAAGAAATAAAATTCAGAGGGGGCTGTTATCGATGAGTTTTCATTACCTTAATCCTTACTTGTCTGTTCTTTAGCCATCTTACTTGGATTTCGTAATTTAAAAAAATAGATGAAACTAAAAACGAATTATTCATAGAACTTACTTATTGTAAAATCGTTTAAATATTTTCCTTTAAACATCCCTTATGGGGTTCCGTGAACTTACTAAGGTGAGTGGGAGCTTATTGGGCCTCTGCCTCCCCTTAGTGATGAATCGGGGAGGCCCATGGCGGATGACGGGATGGCTTTGAACGGCATAATTTACGCGCTCTTTACCGGATGCCGATTGATGGATGGATCAATATGCCAATACGTTATGGTCATTACTCTACCGCTTTTAGCAAGTTTAAGAGGTGGCAGGTGGGTGGCGTAAGATTGGGAAAAGCTTAAGTTACAAATAAAAAAGATTGACTAATAGAAGATAGTTACGTGATAACAATGCAATTCTATAGTATTAAGAGGATGGTCATAGTTTCTGCATTTGTAGCGCTCATTCTACTTCCATATATGAGTTTACCTGATTCACGCGGTCAAAATTTAGATCGGGGAATTTTATCAAATCTCACGGACGATCTTTTGGAAACGGTGCGGTTAGCAAATGCACCCACTCAGCAGGTCTATATCCTTGTTAACTCAACCATATATAGAGGGCTTGAAGAAAGTCTGGAGAGATGGATGAGAGACGTTGAAACTACAGGTTTTAATGTCACATTACACGTCATTACACAGGGATCAGCAAGCGAGATCAGGACGCTCCTTCAGAACGCATCAAATCTTGTAGGCTGTCTTATGGTGGGGGATATTCCATATGCCATTTACGAAACTACCTACGAGTATCCTCGAAGCGTCTCCCATTATGAAACTTTCCCAACAGACCTTTATTATATGGATCTTAACGGTATATGGTTAGATGTCGACGGAAACGGACTCTTCGATACCCATGAGGGCGATATAGCCCCTGAGATCTGGGTTAGCAGGTTAAGGGCCTCTCCTTTATCAGGAAACGAGGTTCAATTATTGAGGAATTACTTCGATAAGAACCATGATTATCGAGTCGGCAACCTTACGCTCCCACAAAGGGCCTTGATATATACCGATCATTATTTCAACTACTATACATATGATCTCACCCCGAAGACTGAGTCAATATTAAAGGAAGTTTTCGATGAGGTCGAGGTTGTAGCATATCCGCAGGAAACAACCGCTGAAGATTACCTGATGCGCCTCCAACGAGGCTGGACCCTTGTCCGTTTATGCGTTCACAGTGGGGGATTCGGCCACTATTTCGGAAACCAGACGGATGGGAAAGTTGAGCCGCTCGATATTAAGAGGAATGATCCCAAGGCATTCTTCTACATAATCACTTCATGTGGAAACTTTGATTACAGGCAGAGGGATTACATTGGCGGATGGTATGTCTTCTCCAAATCCTATGGGCTTATCGCCATAGGTGAGTCGGGTGCGCATGATCTCTTTGCAGTCCTTCCCGAGGAGTTCTTCCTAAGACTAAAGGGTGAATGCTTCGGGCAGGCCTATCTACATTACCTTCGAAAATGCGTCGAGGAAGGCGCTAGAATAGACTCTGTCCACAACGCCGTAATGTTGGGAGACCCCCTACTTACAATATATCCGCGCGCCCCCGCGGAAACCATTAAAAAGGTAAATGGCGTCCGCATTTCAGAGCATTTCACATGCAAGAACGTTTCGAGCCGTGGGGATTGGAGGGACAAGACGGATCGATTCAACACCACCGACCCAGCCGCCTACGTTTGGTGGTATCTCGAAGACCTGACCGTTGGCGAGACGTATCATCTCCGCTATGTTTGGATAAATCCGAGGAATGAGACCTACGCGATATCCATGGGCAACTTCACGGCGACGCCATACCCTTCCCGAAGGGCTTGGGCTTGGATCTACATCAGGGGTCATGAGCCCGAGAGGCTGCCGGGGGAATGGAGGTGCGAGGTCTATTATAGGGAAGATGAAGGCGATTGGGTCCATGGCTTCACGGAACGCTTCACGATCCAAGGGCCGCCTCAAGGTCTCCCGGGAGGTGCCGGTGAGCTCATAGGCCTCATCGCCATTACGATTGCCGTCATCGCATTGGCCTTGACGATCAAATGGGCCAGGGGGGAGCCGTACATATCCACGGCCTGGGCTAAGGCCGGGAAGGCGATGGCTGTTGTCGGGATCTTGGCCTTAGCCCCGAGCTTCGCCCTATTGGTCCCGAAGGTGAGCCTCTCCTTGGGCCTATCCCCTGGCGCCATTGAAGGCCTGAGTATCCTTTTACTGGTCGGCTTGGCCATCCTTATCGCGGGCGCCGCCATATATGGACTGGTCAGGAGGGCCTTCTACTCGAAGCTCCTGGGCTTCCTCATGAGCTGCCGCGGCCCGGTGAGGTTCGAGGAGCTGAAGGAGCGCTTCAAGATTAAAGAGGGGGATATCGAGAGGGTCGTCTTCAGGCTGAACGCCAGAAGGGGGCTTAAGGGGAGGGTCACGATCGACCCTGAGAGGGGGGAGGTCAGCTACTCCGGTTAGCATGCCGGGGCGCCTTCTTTCGCCCCCGCACCTCGCGGGCTGGGCTGAAACACCGGCGCGACCATATCTGAGCGGTGATGACTAGTGGGCAAGCTGGTACCGCCCCTAGATCCCTTCTCGAGGAGAGGTACACGGTGAAAATTAGATCTCCACCTCCTCGCCGCCAAGGGGAAGTGGGACTCCACCCTATATAGGCTGAGCCTTAGGGGTTAACGTACCGGCGTTCCCAACCCTTAGAGGAGGGTAACCTGGATTGAGTCCGAACTCACTTTGAAGGTAAGATTGGATTCCTCAGGTTCAACTGGTCAACGATGCAGCAGAATCCGCATAGAAGGGCTGAAACAAAAATAGGCCTCTAAACATAAAAACTCTGAAGATTTAGACCTGTGCTCTCTCCTAGCCCCTCTATAATTTAGCCTTATCCTTCATTAAGGGAGGAATCTAAAACGAGATAAAAAGGAGGGGGCTTTTTAGTGTCTTCGCCTTTTTAACCACTAAGGCTGTGCTGCTTGCTAAGCCGATTGTGGCCGAGTAAGGTGTTAGGGTTTCGAGCTTATTCCTAAGCACGATGTGAGGACGTCGTAAGGATACCGACCACTCTTTGCTTGAGGATTTCTATTTTTTCTTCGTCACTTAATGTTTCCAGGTATAGCTCAATAGCCTCTCTCACATTTTTTATTAATTCTTCGAGGGTATCCGCTTGGGTATGGCATCCAGGTAAAGCCGGTATGAAGGCTATGTAGCCTCCAGTTTCATCCTCTAGGATCACGGTATCAAATTCGTACATTGTATTTCCAATAGACAGCAACGTCCTAGCTATATATAAGGTTTCCATCGTGAGCTACACCCGCTAAAGGGTGTGGGCTTCCGCACCAGAGCTTACGGGAACATGGCTGAGTTCCCGTAGAGGCTTCATCTCGGCAAGCGAATCAGGGCTACCCATCCCTTCATCAATAACATTCTACAGGCGGAAATTCAATTCCACAAAGGGATTTTCATAGCTTAGTCCTTCATATGTGCCCCTTAGAGGAAATTACCGTCCGAACATTGACGCTTTCAGCCCTTTGCTCAAGGATGTGGAGGGACCCCCAAGAGGCGTCAAGTATCTTCTGGTCAAAACGGTGGTTTTTAGTCATATTTGCTTATGTTCAAGTTTTCAACGTAGATGGCATAATAATTGTTCACTTGGAACCTTGACGGCTTGTAGGGGAAGTCGTCTCTCTGGTTTGATGGCCTTTCATAAAGCATGGCGAGTTTTATCCTCTGCTTCTCCCTATCCTTTGAGCCTTTCTTTTTCCATAAAGCCCGTGCCGGATAACCCTTATCCTTTCAATTGTCTTCCAGTAGAACCTTGGGTTCTCGATCCGACCCCTATCATTGCCCGTCAGGAAACGTTTCATTCCAAAATCATATGCCCACAGGCCTCTTCCGCTTCATTTGAATTACGCACACCTCTTTCTCAACGCATATGCATGTGAGCCATTTCCCAGAGTTATGCCTCTTGATGATGGCCCTCTTTTATTACCCGTCAACAATGTGAACCCTTATCGGTGTTTCGACGACTTCGGATAAGCGGAGAAGGTCGAGCCTTGCCTAGCCTTTATGAGTTTTAAATCGTTTTGGTTTTAGACGGAGGTCTTTTACCTTTCCAAATTTTTACCATTTTACTTCATTTACGTTAAAATCTTAAGGAAACCCCTCGGAATGCCTTTATGCGCATATGAAGCTTTAGGACGCTATCGTGGATTTCGAATGATTTATATTTTCCCCAACGGTTCTCACCCATGTGGATGGAGTTGAAGCGGATAGGGAAGATGAAGAGCCTGGGAGTATACAGGCTTGGCGGTAAGGGGAAAGTTAAGGTTAAAGTTAAAGGGCAAGGGTAAAGAGGCCGTCGTATCGACTCTGGTCAACAGCGGGTTCGAAGCTGAGGAGCCGCAGCTGATCATCCCTTTAAAGTTAGCTGAGGATTTAGAGTTAACCTCGGCGGAGGCTAGCATTGAAGACTTCAGCTCGGCGGGAGGGGGTAGAGTTTCCCGATATAGGGTGGAAAAATCGCTTTATTATGGCGATGGAAAATGATGCGGAATTTTCCATCGACTGCGATCACCACAATTATAAATAAATTTTTATATATTGCTTTAAAATTTCAATTCATGCCAATTGTTCTCGTTAAATTTTAATGAATGTTCATAAAAAATGCTGAGTACATGGAATTTTTAGTGGCGCCTGGGTTTCAGCGTGATCGGGCGGGCGAGATTTAACCCCCGGGATGAGGGGCCCCTCAGAAAATCGTAGAAGGCTAGCCGAGAAATCCCCCACGCGCAGTGTGAAATTTTTAATATCTTCCTCTCCCCCTTTCATAACTATTCTATTTAAATTTTAGGCCACAAGGGACATAGAATATATGAAAGGCCAGATTCTATTTATTGGAGGGCCCCGTATTGGTTGGGCTTGATCGGATCGCCTTGCCCGAGCTTTTCCCGGCCCCCTCCTCGCGCTGCCCCTCCTTATCTCTCCCCTACCGTGATGGGAGAACGAGGAGTAAACCCGCGACGGGAAGGACCCTCTCGCGGGCGAAATCAGACCTACTCAGGGAAAAACGAGATAAACTATTGGAGAAGGGGCCCTCAACGGGAGCTCTCCTGAAAAGACTAAAACTAACTAGGAAGGGTGGAGAAGAAAAACTTAGCCGGTTCAGATCCATCCCGTTTGGAGAAGCCCCGCAATACCATAGATGGGAATGAAACCCCCACTTATAGGGGGTTCCGATAGGAAGCCTTTGCAGGATCGATCCGAGTCCAGGGAGCTCGTCCCCGTGGAGGCTTTGATGGAGATGGCCTAGGAACCCGGCTACAAGGACGGCTACATATCCGTCAAATCGGCTTCAGGATGGCTTCCGCCTCGAGATGCTGGCGATACCGGGTCGCCGGAGAAGAAGATGCGAGGGAGCGGGAAGGCCTCCGAGATGTCGGAGAACCCCCGGCCGATACAACGCGTTAAATATAGCGGGGCAGGGGGGGAGGGGGGTAAGAAATTAGGCCCTTAAAATTTAAGCTGTTGGATTCCTCTAGGAAGGCCAGCTGATGATGAAGCGTGTAAAGTTGACCCAGCCTTAGGGGGTTGGCGTGCCGGCCGTAACCCACCTTCTGTTTTAGGCGGCATCCATCTAATCGGGATACCCGCGCCTCGCGTGGACCTCAAAGGCGCCTATTATCCCTTTCACGGCGTGGCCCGGCAGGTTTCATCCTCCACCCATCAACCTCGACGTCTCCGCGTCATCGTACTCGATGGGGGAGGTTTCTTTTCTGTGCCGCGGCTTGGGCTCTCGCCCACACCCTCGCGGGTGCACGCCTCCACGGTGTGGGTGGAGTTTCCTCAGGTCAACCCTTTCCCTCTAGTTCAGTTCAGTTCAGTTCAGGTCTGAGAGGTTGACCCGGCGGCCGCCCACCGGCTCGCCAACCCTAACAATGAGAGCATGAAGTATGGATATGAATCTTTCCCTTCCCCTCATAACGTATACTATAGTATTCTTTTATGAATAGTATGGCATAGGCTCCGTATTTCGCTCGGATATGGATTCTTTTTTCAGGTCCGACACCTCGGGCGATTGGGGGCAGCGGGCTAAACGCCTCGGCCGAAGCCTTGGCGCTTACACCCCTGCTCCATCAACCCCATCTTTTATGGGAGCCCTCGTCCAGCCTTTGGGCCCGTCGCCGGGTCCATATGGCTGGATTGGCCGCCTATTTTCGGGAGGGGCTTCGGGCTTAGATGCTTTCAGCCCTTATCCCCGACGGCGTGGCTGCCCGGCGGTGCCCTGTCGGACAACCGGTAGACTAGAGGCCGCGATGCCCCGTTCCTCTCGTACTGGGGGCACCTTCCCCTCAGGCGGCCAGCACTCCCAGCAGGTAGAATCCGTCCTGTCTCACGACGGACTAAACCCATCTCGGATTCCCCTTTAATCGGCGAACAGCCGCACCCTTGGGCCCTGCTGCGGACCCAGGATGGGAACGGACGACGACGGAATACCAATCCTCCCCGTCGATGGGGACTCTCGGGGGAGACGAGCTAATTACTCCCGGGGTAACTTTTCTGTCACACCCAGCCCCCAGCAATGGGGACATGAGTGATCGCTAGGCCCGGCTTTCGCCTCTGGATCCCTTGCCTTGGAGGATCCAGTCAGCCCAGCTTTTGGCCTTGCCCTCTACTCCGGGTTTCTGTCCCGGATGAGCTGAGCTTAGGGCCCCCTTGATATCTTTTCAAGGGGGTGCCGCCCCAGCCGAACTGCCCACCTGCCGGTGTCCCGGGCCTAAGCCCGGTTAGGGATACAGCCGCAGGTAGGTGGTGTTACATCGGCGCCTCCACGGATCCCCGGGGGGATCCGCCTCGACGGCTCCCACCTACGCTCTGTACCCGCAGCCGTATCCCAGCGACAGGCTGCAGTAAAGCTCCACGGGGACTTCTCGCCCCGCTGGGAGGCCCTGGACTGTTCGTCCAAGTTATGTGGGTTCACCGGGCCCCGGGCGGGGACAGCGGGGACGTCGTTAATCCATTCATGCACGTCGGAACTTACCCGACAAGGCATTTGGCTACCTTAAGCAATCCCTTCCATTCCGGAATGGGATTGGACCATATCTTCACCTCTTCGAGCTCATCTCCAGTTCGCTCTAGGGTGCTCGGCGTATGGTCTCTGAGGCGCCCATCCGCCTCTCTATATCGGCTAAAACCTCGTTGAGTCGACGCTTCTTCTCATCGGAGGCTTCGCATACTCGCGTTATCAGTTTTTTGAAGCCGTTTAAGTTTTTATGTTCACCTTTTTCTAAGGCTTCAACGACCTCAGCGAAGATCTCGAACTCCCTCCATCTAATAATCGGCTTATATTCTTTGAAGAAGGGCACTATCCTCTCCGCGAGATGCCTCCTCGCATCGACGACATACTGTAATACCATGTCTTCCAGGCCGGGTTTAGGGATTATCCGGCCGCATTTGAATACCGCCTTCAATATCTCGAGGATTTCACGGTGTTCCCTCCCCTGCGTTACGTGGAACGCCGGGTCGACGGCCCATCCGAACTTAGCGTCTTCCTGTCTCTTAACGGTTATGGAGAAGCATCCCTCGCCGTCCACGAGGCCCACAATATAATAGTGGAGGTATTTCCTTCGACTCGGCAGCCTCTCCGGATCGATTATATCTTTGAACTCGTTAAGCATCGGTGGCAGCCTCCCCTGCGAACTTAAAGGTGGCCTCGAAGGGTATAAGGATTTCATTTTTTTATTTTCAGCGGATGGTTCCCTGCGGGTCGGGGTCATGGGATCGACCGCTCTTCCCTTCTAGGGGGATCGATCCTATCCTTTCCCCGCATATAGCCGAGTTTAACGACTCCCATGGTTGAGAGTCAGAGTTACTCCCGGCGTTTAGCGGCCCTTCGCCCAGTTGTACCCGGGTTTAAGGTACCGCCACTGGCCAGGACTCAAAGGCCGTACACACCCTTTCGGGCTAGCGGCCTCCTATGTTTTTATTAAACAGTCGCGCCCCCCTTGTCACTGCGACCTGAAGCCCCAGCCTGAGGCTAAGGCTTCAGGCACCCCTTCTCCCGAAGTTACGGGGCTAATTTGCCGAGTTCCCTCGCCCGGGTTCTCCCCGACACGCCTGAGGCTTCTCACCCAGGGGCACCTGTGTCGGTTCTGGGTACGGGCGCGGAGGATCCTTTCCGCAGCCCTTTTCAGTGGCTCCAGGAATCGGCTGAACCCCCCTATAGACGGGAGGCCATTCCCATCTTCACCCGGTTCTCGCCTTTACGGCTCTCCCCGGGCTTCGACGGTTAGATGGAGCGACGGCTCCACTCAGCCTATCCCGAAGCGTCAGGCCGCGGACCTTGCGTTGCCGCGAAGCGTACCTCCGCGGTACCGGAATATTAACCGGTTTCCCTTTCGGCGACGCCGGTTAAGGGTCGCCTTAGGACCGACTTACCCCCGGCTGACGATCGTTGCCGGGGAACCCTTGCCCCTACGGCGGAGGGGATTCTCACCCCTCTCTGCTGTTACTACCACCGGGATCTGCACTTGCGGCCGGTCCACTGGACTTCACAGCCCAGCTTCCGCCCAGCCGCAACGCCCGCCTACCGCCGCAGCCTACGAGGCTGCGACCCAGGGTATCGGCACCCGGCTTAGCCCCGTCCATTTTCGGCGCCCCCAACCTCGGCTGGTCAGCTGTTACGCACTGCTTAGAGGATGGCTGCTTCTAAGCCTACCTCCCAGCTGTCTATGGTTGAGGACAACCTTCAATTTCTGCACTTAGCCGGGATTTTGGGGCCTTAACCCTGGTCCGGGTTGTTCCCCTCGCGGCATGGGAGCTTACCCCCCACACCCGTCTCCGGCCTTCTACGGCGCCGATGGATTCGGAGTTCGACTGGGAGGTGGAGCCTCTCGGCCCCTTGGCCTCCCAATCGGTGCTCTACCCCATCGGCCGCCTCCAGCCGGGCTATCCTGCGAGATATTTCGGCGGGAACTAGCTATCACCGAGCTAGATTGGTCTTTTGCCCCTAGCCCAGGGTCAGAGGAGCGAACTGCACGTCAGCACCCCTACGGGCCTCCACCGGGTTTTCACCCGGCTTCACCCTGCCCCGGGCTAGATCGCTCGGTTTCTAGTCTCACCCCCGTGACTCCGGGCCCTTTCAGACCCCGCCCCTCACACCCCTAAAGGGTGCTGCGGGCATGTCGGTTTCCCTGCGGCTCCGGGCTTCAAACCCTTAGCCTCGCCACGGAGGTGAACTCCCCGGCCCGTGATACAAAACGGAGCGCGCGATCCCGGTCCCCCCTCCACGTACTCCCGCGTCGCCGCGGTTTCCTTCCGAGGGGATCTACCCTTTCGGACCGCGCACGTCTATAACCGCCTGATTTCAGGCTCTTTTCACCCCCCTTCCGGGGTACTTTTCAGCTTTCCCTCACGGTACTAGTGCGCTATCGGTCTTGGGACGTATTTAGCCTTGGAAGTTGCTTTCTCCCAGGTTCCTACGCCGGAGCAAAGGCGTAGTACTCAGGGATACCGGCTCAGATCCACCCGGCTTACGCCTACGGGGCTTTCACCCTCTACGGCGGGCCGTTCCAGGCCACTCCGGCTTCACCGGGGAGGATGCAGCCGGTCCCTTCTACCCCACATCCCCGCCTGGTTTCCCAGGCGGGTTCGGTTTGGGCTCCTCCCTTTTCGCTCGCCGCTACTCAGGGAATCCCTATTGGTTTCTCCTCCTCCCCCTACTTGGATGCTTCCTTTCGGGGGGTTCCCGCTCCCTATAAGGGAGCGCCGTAGAATAACCTACGGCGGGAAGTCCCATTAGGGCATCCCCGGATCTAAGGCTGCATGCGCCTACCCGGGGCTTATCGCAGCTTGCCACGCCCTTCCTCGGCGCCCAAGCCGAGCCATCCTTCAGGCGGCGTAGCATGTCGGACCCTACTGGAGAACCCACATCCGACTCGCGTCGGAGCCTATGCACGGCGGTCATCGTGGACGATACAAGCCCACTACGCCCTTCGCCTTCTAAACCATTGTTTAGAGGCTGCACCTGTCAGCGGGATTGGATTGCAGCCTAATGGAACCCGTCAAACTCCTCCCCTTGGATACTCCTTCTCCTCACTTTCAGTCTTAGGAGGTGATCCGGCCGCAGGTTCCCCTACGGCCACCTTGTTACGACTTCTCCCCCCTCGCTTAGTTCAGGTTCGACGTGGCCAACTAGACCACGCCTCACCTAAACCAAACTCGGGTGGAGCGACGGGCGGTGTGTGCAAGGAGCAGGGACGTATTCACCGCGCGATGGTGACACGCGGTTACTAGGGATTCCATTTTCACGAGGGCGAGTTGCAGCCCTCGATCCAAACTGAGGCTGGGTTTAGGGATTACCTCCCCCTTTCGGGGTGGGAGCCCACTGTCCCAGCCATTGCAGCCCGCGTGTGGCCCAGGGGATTCGGGGCATACTGACCTGCCGTGGCCCGCTCCTTCCTCCCCCTTAGCGGGGGCAGTCCCTCTAATGTGCCCGGATCCCTGACGGGATCCGCTGGCAACTAGAGGCGCGGGTCTCGTTCGTTGTCTCACTTAAGAGAACACCTCACGGCACGAACTGGCGACGGCCATGCACCTCCTCTCAGCTAGTCCGGCAAGACCTTTAATCTGGCCTTCATCCAGCTGTCGCCCCTGGTAAGGTTCCCGGGGTTGACTCCAATTAAACCGCAGGCTTCACCCCTTGTGGTGCTCCCCCGCCAATTCCTTTAAGTATGCTGTCCTAAGAGACGGAGATACCGCGTATGAAGATTCCGGATCCATATCGTATGGTCGGCGGCGCCCCTGTACACCGCCCTCAAAGGATTGGAGAGGTGCCCCACCGGCCGGTGGGCCTCCTCGTCGAAGCCCAACCATGTAAAACCTTTAGCAGTCCGGTGTCGTAGAGTGATGAGCAAGCTCAGGGGCCTGCTAACTAAATCCTAATCTATCCACATCCATACATTTATTTCGTTTTAACGCCTTAACCCCATCTCTTAGGATTTCAGCCTTGCGGCCGTACTCCCCAGGTGGCAGGCTTAACGGCTTCCCTGCGGCACTGGAACGGCTCGTGGCCGTTCCAACACCTAGCCTGCATCGTTTACGGCTGGGACTACCGGGGTATCTAATCCCGTTCGCTCCCCCAGCTTTCGTCCCTCACCGTCGGGCGCGTTTTGGCCGGCCGCCTTCGCCACTGGTGGTCCTCCCGGGATTATAGGATTTCGCCCCTACCCCGGGACTACCGCCGGCCTCCCCCGCCCCCAAGCCGAGGAGTATTCTCCGCAGCCCGACGATTGAATCGCCGGATTTAACGGGGAACTTCCTCGGCCGGCTACGGACGCTTTAGACCCAATAATCGTCCCAACCACTCGGGGAGCTGGTATTACCGCGGCGGCTGACACCAGGCTTGCCCTCCCCTTATTCCCCCGGCTGGTTAGACCGGGGAAAAGCCATCCTCAGCGGACGGCACTCGGGGTGGCCCCGTCACGCTTACGCGCATTGCGGAGTTTTCGCGCCTGCTGCGCCCCGTAGGGCCTGGGCCCTTATCTCAGTGCCCATCTCCGGGCTACCGCTCTCACGGCCCGTACCGGTTATAGGCCTGGTGGGCCGTTACCCCACCAGCAACCTGATCGGCCGCAGCCCCATCCTCCGGCGGAGTTGGATGCATGGTTCCAGCTCCCTTTAGGTGAGGAACCGTTCCAGGCCTCCTCACCTATCGGGGATTAGCCCCAGTTTCCCGGGGTTGTCCCCGTCCGGAGGGTAGGTTAGCTACGTGTTACTGAGCCGTACGCCGCGCCCCACCATGGCTTGGAGCGCAGACTCGCATGGCTTAGTCCCACCCCGATAGCAGTTGGGTCCGCCAGGATCAAGCGGAGTTGGGACGATTAGAGGAGTTACGGCCATTCTCCAAGGATTAGGAGTTTGGCGGGTTCCATTAGGCCTCCATCGGACCTGAGCTTCCATGAGGTGGAACCCCATGTTTGTTCAGGTCTTCATAACTTTACCCGCGACTGGAGGTCAACCCTTCATCCATAGGCTTCCAACCTAATAGTCGGGTTGACGCCGCCCGAGACATCGCGGGCGCAGGAGAGCCGAAGCCCTCCATCTACTACTATTATTCATATAGATATAAATATTTCTGATATGGGCGGTGTACTTCCATGGGAGCTTCTAAGCCTATCCGCCCCCATTTCTTGAAATAAACATGTCAAACCTGAGCTCGAGGTCAACTAGGACGGCCATAATGGATAAAGGAGGGGTTTACCGCCTGGGCCCCCTCATCGACTCACCGCGTTTTAAGCGGCAAATCTACGGCTCTATGTTCCCTGGCTGACTCGTAGCTGGCGATGGTTATCTCCGTGGCCTGTCTCCCGTCGAAGGCGGTGGCCCTCGGCGTCAAGTCTTCCTCCATGCATCTTATGAAGTGTCTAACCATCTCCTTATCGGTGTCTCCGGCGTAGAACTGCCATTCCAGCCCCTTAGAGTTCTCAGATGTCAAGTATAGGACTTGTCTGAAGGCGTCTAGGAGGATCATGCCTTCCGTGCCTATTATCTCCATGGTGACGTCCCCCCAGTAATGATAGTTTTCAGGCCTGGACCATGAGCCGTCAACCGTCCCGACGGCTCCATCCCTGAATCTTATCATGGTTAGGAAGTTGTCCTCCACGGCGAGCTCCCTCCTAATGTTCTTTCCTATCTCACAGTAGACGCGGGAGGCTTCGCTGCCCGTGTACCAGCGCATAAGGTCGGCGAGGTGGACCGTGTGATCCATCACGGCGCCTCCCCCTGAGAGTTCAGGGTTCACGAACCATTTCATGACGTCGATTCCGAACCATTTTATATGGTTGGTTCCCGTGATGGCGGTTATCTCCCCTATCTCCCCCGAGTCGATTATCTCCTTGACGCGGAGGGCTGGAGGATTATACCTCATCACGAAGCAGGTCTGAAACTTCACCTTAGCCTTCTCGACGGCCCTCACTATGGCATCCGCATCCTCCAGGGTTGTAGCTATGGGCTTCTCGCATAGGATATGCTTACCCGCCTCAGCCGAGGCTACGGCTAGGGCTCTATGCTTCACGTTCTCGCTGTCTATAATGACGGCGTCTATATCGGCTCTCCTCAAGAGCTCCTCGTAATCCTCGTAGTAGACGGCGTTATACTGTTCCGCAGCCCTCCTCCCCCTCTCGGGGTCGTCGTCGTAGACCGCTACGAGCTCGGAGTTGGGAAGCTCCTTAACCGCCCTGGAGTAGCTGTACGCGTGGAAGTGGGCGTAGCTTAGTACGGCGAACCTATACTTCCTCAAGGCTTCCATATACCTCCTTTAACCCTTAGGGGTTACGGGTTCCCCCTTCCTCGAGGACTCCCTGGCTGCAAGGGCTATCGCCAACGCCTTCCTAGCCTCTAAGCCGTCGGTTAAAGGTTTCCTCTCAGCCTCTATGCACTCGAGGAAGTGGAGGACCTCCCTGTAGTATGGGTCGATGGGGAACGGCATCCCTGGAACCCATGGGAGGGTATCCGGCGCATAGGCCTGGGTTGAGTCATCCTTAATCACCTTCACGGGTATCGTGGAGTGGTTGTCCAGGGAGATTATCCCCTTTGTTCCAGCTATCTCCGCCGTCATGGTGAACGGATACTGCTGGGGCACGGCCCAGCTCGCCTCCACGTGGGCGATCCCTCCTCCCCTGAACCTCATCAGGATGAGGGCATGGTCGTCCATGTCCAGGTCCCTCCTCGCGAGCCTCCCCACCGACGCGTAGACGCGTTCAACCTCATCCTCATAGCACCACCTTAAGAAGTCTATATCATGTATTGCCAGGTCCACGGTCACCCCGCCGCTCTTCGATTGGTCGCTGAACCAGGACGCCCATGTTGGGAGGGGCCCGGCCCTATGGGCCCGCGAGATGACCGGCTCCCCTATGGCTCCATCCCTGATTAACTCCTTCGTCTTAGCGTATTCCGAGAAGAAGCGGAGGCAGTGGGCGACCATAAACTTTACATTCGCCCTCTCCGAGGCCCTTATCATCTCATCCGCATCCTCCAAGGTTAAGGCTATGGGCTTCTCGCATAGGATATGCTTACCCGCCTCAGCCGCCTCCACCGCGAAGTCCCTATGCGTATAAGTGGGAGTGCATATGTCGACTATGTCCAAATCCTCATTCTTCAAGGCCTCGCTCAAGGTTGGATAAGCCTTAGCTGCATACTTTGAGGCCACCTCCCCCGCCCTGCCGAGATTCCTTCCTATGAAGGCCTTTATCTCCGCCCTCCCCGTGAGCCTCCAGGCGGATGCATGGGTTGAACCCATGAACCCGTATCCCACGATGCATATCTTATAATGCTTGTTCATGGAGGATGTACCCCCTCATACGTTATTCCGTTTCATCCCCTCCTACATACGCATATTTTATATTTAACGCTTAATGAGTATCCTTCGAAGCCTCCATCCTATTCTTTCATCGTTACCCGCGAGTTAGAAGGAGCTCTGAAGCGGATAGATGAGAGTTATGGGATTCCAAAGTCCTCCTGGTTTACGCTGAAACGCCTTGGAGAACCGTGGACGCTACCACTCCGCTATGAGGTATTAACGAATCAATTCGCCCCGGTGAGTTGTTTAGATGCCTCTAATAGCACTAAGTCTATCGTCTCTATCGGTGTCAGCTTGTCCGGGTTATGGAAGAGCTGTGTTCCGCAGACCAGGAATTCCGCCCCTAAAGCGATCGCTTCACGGATTGTCTGCACGGTTATGCCGCCTTGAATTTGGATTGTACCCGTGAACGCGTCCTTCACATGATTTATATAGGACTTTGCAGGTTCTATCTGGAGGCTTCCTTCCGGCATGTTCGACCTAGACGCGGTGCCTGCAAGTTGGAAGGTTAGCATCCCTATCTCAGGTAATATGGGCTTGAGCATCTCCCATACTTGCTCTGGAGGTTTAGGAATCAGGTTTTCCGATCCTATGGTCTCTATGACCGGGCTGGCACAAGCGTCTAAGTCTAGGATACGCCTGATTAGCTTTACGAGTTTATCCCTGTTGGGAATGGCGTCCAGCTGGAAGCATACGGCGCCTAGATCGATATGGCTGAATCTCAGGAGCTGCCTGTAGGGTTGGCTGGTGAGGAGGTGGAGGTTTAGGAGACAACCATAAGACCTGACTAACTTGTCTAATTCTTGAAGGAAGGCCGGTGTGAATATGGATGTGTTCACTTCTGGCCGTTTATGGCCGAATCCCTTATAGTCCCCATAGTTTAAGTCTACATGGAAGGTGTAGACCTTGCCGTGTTCCAGGATTTGTTCGACTTGCCGCATTATCTCCTCTTGAAGCAGCCGCGGGGGCATCAAGCCTATCAGGCCGTCCGTTAAAGTTACTAGGGCAGGGTTCAACTTTATTATTTTGCCTTGTAGGATGTCTTCTCTAGTGTATCGGGATTTGAGCTTTGATTTCGAGTAGAAGTCTCTTCCAGATGGCAATGGATGCCCTCTCCTTCATTATCTCCTTATATGCTAATTAAAGTTTCTGGGGGCCTATATTTCGCCTGGCCTAGGTTGCTCGTAGAAGGCCGAGTTTTACTTAAAACTTATAAATTAGGTTGCGTTCTTGATCAGAGATCGGGGGTGGACTCCACGAGGGACGATTCAGGATCCGGTGATCCAAGCCGGAGGTCAAGTCTAGGCCTCATATTGGCCGTGGATGCAGGCCTATCCGTTAACAGGGCCATCTTATTCGACGGATTTGGAAATCTCATAGCCGAGAGCAAGAGTGAACTTACGATAGAGCAGCCTATGGAGGGATGGGCGGAGCAGAAGCCTGAGACCATATGGAACGCGACAAGGGATAACATCAGGAGCATCCTCTCAAAGCGGGAGGGTTTAAGCGAGGAGATAATAGCCTTAGGGTTAACCGCCCATATGCACGGCACGTTCCTATTAGACGAGGAGGGGAGATTGGCCAGGGAGAGGGCCATCGTCTGGATAGACACTAGGACGGGCGATCTGATAAACAGGTTTAGGAGAGATGGGATTGAAGATGAGATATTCAAAATCAGCGGCTGGAAACTCATAACGAGCATGCAGCTCCTACATTTGAGGTGGCTTAAAGAGAATGAGCCTGAGACTTTGAGGAGGACGCGATGCTTCGTAGCCTGCAAAGATTATATCCGATATAAGTTGACGGGCGAGATCCTAAGCGACTTCACAGACGCCTCCTTTACGGGATTATTCGATAATGTGAAGCGGCGATGGTCTGAAGATGCTTTCCATCTAATGGGATTAGATCCATCCATCGCCCCAGAAATAAGGGAGTCCTGGGAAGTCGGAGGGTTCGTAACCGAGGAGGCTGCGAGGGAGACGGGTTTAAAGGCGGGGACACCGGTAACCGTTGGGTGCGGGGACGTCGCCGCAATGGCCTTAGGGGGAGGCGCCACCGAGGATTATCAGCTGCTAGCCAATATAGGGGCCGCGGGCGTCTACGAGAGGCCTGTGGAGTCCCCGCTATACGACTGGGAGAATAAGAACTATACGATAGCATCCCATGCGGTGCCGGGTAAATGGCTCCTACAAGCCAACCAGATGTCGGCAGCGCTAACTCTAAGGTGGTTCAGGGATAACATCTTCTCGGGATCCATCCCGTTCAAGGGGTTCGATGAATTGGCTGCAAAGTCTAAGCCGGGGGCTGGAGGTGTGATATTCCATCCGTTCCTGCAGGGGGAGAGGTCGCCCTTCGTGAACCCCAACGCTAAAGGACTCTTCTTCGGATTAACCTTGAAGACGGAGCTTAAAGATCTCGTGAGGGCCATCCTTGAGGGCGTAGCCTTCGCAGCAAGGGACAACCTCGAGCTCCTGACCAGAGTGAGAGGAGAAAGGAAATTCGAGGTGATCATGGGCGGTGGAGCAGCAAATAGCAGGGAATGGGCGCAGATACTCTCAGACGTGACGGGATACACCGTGAAAATACCCAAGGTGAACGAGATAGGAGCCTTGGGAGCAGCCATACTGGGAAGCCTGGCATCTAGATTATACGTGGACCATAAGGAGGCAACTGAGAAGATGGTTAAGTTGGAGAAACGGTTCGAGCCGAACTCGGAGACACACATGAAATACGATGAAATCTTCGATATTTATAGGAAGCTTTACCGGACCTTGGAGCCCTTCTACAGGCCCTAGTGTAAACTGACTTTTCAAGGCGTAGATGCGCCTCAACCATCGTATACGTTCTGAAGTCTTAAGGGTTTTATGGAACCCTCAGCCGTTATCCCGAAAACCGCGTGGATAAAGCGGCCTAAACGCATCTAATAACCTTTATTAAGGTGTCTTCATAAAAATTCCATCAATTTGTGTATAGAAGGCGATCTTTTACATATAAGTCCACTTTAGATTCGAATGAAAGCCGATCATAAGATGAAATAAAGGTATATATGCTGGTCACTTCCCCTACATCTGGAAGGATGATCGGAATTGATAAAGTTCGGTCTACAATTCTCACAGGCCGGGAAATCCTTCGACGAGATAAGAAAGCTTTTCCTGATCAGCGAGAAGCTCGGATACGATTCAGCATGGCTTATGGATCATTTCTATCCAACCTCCTCCACGGATAAGCGATCTTCATTCAAGGAGCCGGTGCTGGAATGCTTCACCACCCTTGCAGCGTTGGCCAGGGAGACGAGATCCATAAGGCTAGGCCCGCTCGTCGCCTGCAACTCCTATAGGCATCCATCGTTGCTGGCTAAGATGGCCGCCACGATAGACGTTATAAGCGGCGGGAGGATGGAGTTTGGGTTAGGTGCAGGATGGTATAAGGAGGAATATCTAGCTTATGGAATATCATTCCCAAGGTTTTCGGTGAGGCTTAATCAGTTGAGGGAGGCCCTCCAAATAATTAGAAGTATGTGGACTGATGAGAAGACGAGCTTCTCCGGCATCTACTATAAGTTGGTGGACGCCTATAATTATCCTAAGCCGGTTCAGAAGCCGCATCCCCCCATATGGGTTGGCGGAAGAAATATGGAAGTATTAAGATTGGCTGCCGAATACGCGGATTATATCAACATCTATTTCGTAACCCCTGAAGAGTTCAGGGAGAGGGTGGAGCTGCTCGACGAGTATCTCGAAGCGTCGGGGAGGAGGCGTGAAGTGAGATATACCTGGCATGGACCCTTCTATATCGGGGAGGATAAGGAGGAAGCTAAGAAAATCTTCAGGAAGAGGGTTAAAAGCAGCATGAACCCGGTGATGGCCGGTATGGCTTTCGAAGAATACTTTGAGAGGACGGTGAGCGGCTCACCGGAGGACTGCCTGAATAGGTTCGAAGAGTTCAAGGACGCTGGGGCAAGCTACTTCATACCGAGCTATAGGCAGGATCCCCGGCTCTTAGAGGTCTTATACGGGGAAGTCGTTAAGCCCTTAAAAGGGTAAGTGGGCTGTAAGGATAATGAGAATATCTCATTTCGCTTCGCGGCGAATGATCTCGGATAGGTTCCTAAAGTCCCCCCCTAAATGCCCGTATATATCCCTGTACAACCGGTAATAGGAGAGATATTCCCCATGGATCTGGGGGTCCGGCTCGTCCACCGCAGCCTCACCCAGCCAACCCTTCACGGCGTGGAAGCCGTCGATACAGCCTAAACCTTTAGCGGCGAGGGCGGCATCCCCCATGGTGGCATCCCCGCCGGAAGCATAATATTTAACCGGCAGGTTCATCACGTCGGCTAGGATCCGCCGCCACAACCTGCTCCTAGCCCCTCCATCGACGGCCGTTATCGATTCTATTTCGCCGCCCGCCTCCAAGGCTATATCTAGGATGTAGCGGAGGGCATAGGCGACCCCCTCTAGGATGGCGCGGTATATATGAAAGGGTCCATGGGAGGTGGAGATCCCTATTATCGCGCCTCTCCTATGAAGGTCCCATTCCGGGGCGATGCCGCCTATTAGCTGCGGCAGAAATATTAAACCTTCAGACCCCGGGGGGATCCTGGAGGCCTCTCCTTCTAGGGTCTGAAAATCGACGCCGTTATCCTTTGCGAAGGCTGCGAGAAGGTCGCGGAACCAGCTGACTGCACCCCCCGCTAATACGTTGCCGAAGGATACGTAGCTTCCATCCACATGCATCGTGTTCACGAGTCTGGGATCAAACCTCTCCCCTCTATGTGGGAATATGAAGTCCCCCGCCGTCCCCAGCATCTGACAGGCATCCCCGGGTTCGAATACTCCGCAGCCCAACGCTGAACATGCGAAGTCCCCGCCCCCAGTGACCACTGAGATACCCCTCCTCAATCCTAGACTTGTACAGGAGGCTGAGGTCTCTCCTACCACTTGGGAAGACGGCAATATTTCGGGAAGGATATCCACGTCGAATCCTAGTACGCTACAAATCTCATATGACCAAGATCTTCTCCTTATATCGAAGAAAGGAGCGCAGAGCCCCGCCTGGGAGAAATCTATCACCGCTTCACCTGTAAGCCTGTATATGATGTAGCTGTTGCATTGGAGCAGTTTCCACGCCTTTTCGAAGAGGCGTGGCTCATTATTCTTGAACCATAGCCATTTAGGTCCTCCGAAGTACGGTGCCACCGTGTTCCCGGAGACTCGGTGAATCGTCTCCAAGCCGATGCTTTTCCTTATCAGGTTACATTCCTCTACGGCCCTTGAATCACACCATAATAAGGCTGGGCGGATGATGCATCCATTCTTATCCACCGGTAGACAGCTGGGCGTCATACCGCTTATACTTATACCCGTAACGTCTCCGGGATCTATCCTAGCTGATTTCAAAAGGCGCCTCACAGAGGTCTGAAAAACCTTCCAGATAGTATCCGGATGAATCTCAACCTTGCCGGATCCAGGATAGCTTAGCCTATATCCTTCCCATAAGCCACCTACAGTTTTTCCTTCAAGATCGTAAAGCCTCGTCTTGATACTTGAAGTGCCTATGTCCGAGCATAAGAGGTATCCGCCTTCCTCTCCCATCTGGGCATGACCCCTCCGACTTAGAGAAGCCCCCGCACGGTTAAAGCCTTTAAAGGTGGACTCCCCTTAAATCCCCTCTTGGAAGGAGTGCTTCGTACCTTTCCTCGTGGAACCTTCTTAGATCCCGATAGGCCGCCTTAAATAGCCTATAGGCCTCCGCGTACATGTTCTCCACTTCTCTCCGAGGCGAATACTCCTTCTCTATTTTGAAGAGTGGAGATGCGTCGAACCCGGGTTCTAGGACCTCCCTGGCTAAACAGTATGCTCCCAGGGCCGTTGACTCAGCCTCCATTAACTTGTAAATCTTCTTACCGGTTATATCCGCCTTTATCTGGTTTATTAGGTCGATCCTAGCTAATCCTCCGGACGCGTATATACGGTTGACCTGGATCCCGTTATCCTCGATGGCCTCGATGAGGCTGCGTAGAACGTAGCCCGTGGATTCCAGCACCGCTCTAGCCATGTCATCCCGGTTGTGGAAGCGCTCTATCCCGAGGAAGCACCCCCGAACTTTATCGTCCCAGAGTGGAGCCCTCTCCCCCATAAGGTAGGGCAGGAATATGAGCCCCGACGCCGCCGAAGATAGGTTGGAGAGCTTCTCAAGGTCTTCATATGTACGGTTCATGTAGAAGTTGTTCAGAAGCCATTCTATTAGGCCGCCTCCCAGGTTATTCGATCCTCCAACTATGTTCCAGTCCCTGTATCTCAGCTGGAATATCCTGGATTCATCTGGTCTTATATCCCTCCTAGTTAACACCCTAACTGAGGTTACGGTCCCGGATATGTCGCATGCATCTCCCTCCTCCCTTACTCCCGAACCGAAGAACGCGCAGATGGCATCGTACGTGGTCACCACCACGGGTAGATCCCGTCTCAAATGAAAGTTTTCTGCAGATTCATCGGAGAGCTTAAGCATGGATCCGATCGGCTTTATCTCTGGGAGCTTATCCTCATCTATCTCTAGGTCACGGAGCAGCTCCCTGGGATACTCATTGTTGACCGTGTAATATTTAGTGGCGTTCAACTCGTCTATGACGAAGTCTCCGGTTAATTTGGCGATGAAGAAGTCGTTAGGCGATAGAAACTTGAAAGTCCTCCCATATATATCCGGCCGGTTTCTCTTGATCCACAGTATTCTTGGGATAGTATAATAGGCGCTCGTCTCATAACCTAATTTCTTGAAACTGTCGAGTCTGCTTATATATGAGGCTTCTTTATCGGCCCTCTTATCTGAGACGAGGATCGTACGCATCGTCGGATTAGCCTTCTCGTCGACGGGCGTGACGCAGGCCGCTGAAGCCGTGACCGTGATGAAATCGATATCTTCGACTTTGCCTAGAACCTCCCTTAGGCACTCCGATCCCTTCCTCCACCATTCATCAGGGTCCTGTTCAACGTATTCGCTGCTAAGGAATGTCTCTACCTTCCTTGAGGAGGACGCAAGGATCCTCCCGTCGGAACCGAATATTATCGCTCTAACAGACCTGAAGCCTAAATTGATAACTAACCCTTTCATTTCAGGCTACACCATGGGAAGTCTCAAACCCATATATCATAAAAAATCCGGGATTCCCCTATCTTTATTCCATACGCCCCAAATACGGATGCGATCTTATTGATAGGAAGCTGCCTTTGAAGGATCTATGGACCGGTCTTTCTTAGCCTAAAGTTTTTTCTTGGAGCTTCCATAGATGGAAGACCAGGAGGTCCTCTCTCACCTCTACGTCTTCGAGGGTGATCGGCTGGTCCCTCCTTATCGGTTTCCTAACCACTGCTCCTTTACTGAGCCCTATTGGTAGGAGGGCCTCCTCCCTGGCGATGCTTCTCTTCTCTATGGATCCGTAGCATGTGTAGCCGCCGATCCCATCCAATGCTTCCCCTACTTTAAGGTCGCGTTTTGCAACGGCTATAGCGTCTGAGAAGTGGCCTCTCGCGTTGATAACCGGTCTACGATAATGTACAGCCCATATCGCCGTGAGTATGGTTTCGGTTCCCGGCAGATGATAAGGTCTATAGAAGACGTAAGGGGGGCCGGGGCCCACCTTCAAGTAGTTAAGGTTGCTTCTCACCTCCTCGTCAGGTATGTCGACGACCGCGAAGACGCCTGGGGCGATCCCTATAACGTAGTCCACAACGCCTTCATTATTGAGGATTCCCCCGCTTCTCTTATCCTTGAAGATCCCGCCCAGCTCCTCAACCCTGGCTTCGGGGCCGTGCATCCCCCTTATATCGGGCGTTAACCCGGTGGCATTTGAGAGCACGGTCATCTCGACCATGGTCTTCGTCCCGTCTACGAAGGAGGTGAGGATTATAGGGTTTAAGCCCCGAGCCTCCGCTTCGCCTTCTAGGGTTTCAGGGGTGGCATACCTGTTTAAGGGATTATTCTTCCCTTTCCCCGCCGCTATCACCCTGAACCCCATGGAGGCGAAGGGCTCATAGAGGTAGTTCATAACCGTGCCAGGCTCGTCTCCGAGGTCGCCTGTATATACGACCCCGATTGTTGACGCCAGCCTCGATAATATAGGGCCTATCGTCGCATCGGCCTCAGCGTTCATCATTATAAAGTTCTTCCTGTTCATTATTGCTGTGTAGCCTAGCTGGGCTCCGACTTCAACTTCACCCGTGGCATCTACGATCACATCTATGTCTGGGATCTCAGTGAGTTTCAAGGCGTCAGCCGTTAGGGCCATCATCCCCCTATCCATCGCCTTCGAGAGCTCCCCTGGGTTTTCAGACGCCTTCACGAGGCCCTCGTGATACCCGATTTCCTTTAGGGCGGCATAGGCTCTTGGAAGCTCCTTCTCCGCCACAGCAATTAGTTTAACGCCTTTGGTAGCGTTAGCTTGATGTATTATGGCCTTGCCCATCTTTCCCGCCCCTACAAGGCCTATTCTGATGAAGTCTTTGGCGGAATCCCTCTCCTCTAGTGCCTCTAAGAAGCTGAACATTCCCGTCTACCACCTTTTCCTAAACTATATTCTGATTACCTATGAAGTTATTGAAGTTATTTATGAGGATGCATCTAAGGATGTGCTCGATCGTCTTCGCACCGGTTTTACTACTGTCTACGTTAGCGGAGATATATTAATAGTTAAAATTGATGACCCTTTTAAATACTTCCCCCTTTAAAATGGGGTATTTAAGGCTACATCCTTATCCTTTTACCTTCTTCGTCGAAGAAGCTTACGTGCTCTAATGGAAAGTTCACCCATACCTTTGAGCCCTCCGGGATCCACGTGGTGCTCCTAGCCCTTATCCTATGGCTGTCGGTTATTATATGGAGGATACCGAAGCCCTTCCCCAGGTCCTCGAAGGTTTCAACTTTGAAGCATGCCCAGTCCTTTCTCTCCTTCGCGCTCACCTCTACATGCTCCGGTCTTATCCCCACCTTAACCTTTCTAACGTTCTCCGGGAGCCTCATGCCTGATGGAAGGCTGATGCTGAAATCTCTCAGGTTAACTCTATCGCCTAGGTTTTCACCTTCAAGTATGTTCATGCCGGGTGAGCCTATGAAGAAGCCTACGAAGGCCGTATTGGGTTTAGCGTATATATTGTCGACCGTGTCGAATTGGGCTACTCTCCCCATCTCCATTACAGCTATCTTCTCAGCGAAGGTTAGGGCTTCCGTCTGATCATGGGTTACATATATGGTCGTCTGCTGGAGGGTCTCCTGTATCCTCTTTATCTCCGTCTTCAGGTAAACCCTTCTATCTGGTTCGATCGACGAGAGGGGCTCGTCGAAGAGGAATACTTTAGGCTTCCGTATTAGAACCCTCCCTATGGCGACCCTCTGTTTATCTGCGGGGCCTAGGCTCGGGGCGTGATGGTTAAGTAGAGCTTTAAGGCCTATAGACTCAGCTACTTCCAGAACTCTCCGTCTCTTCTCCTCCTTAGGGATCTTCAGGTTTAAAAGCGGGAACATGAGGTTATCGTATACGCTCATGGAGTAGACCACGGGGAACTGGAATACTATGGCTACGTCCCTCTGCTCCGGCGGCAGCTCCGTTACATCCTGATCGTCGAAGTAAACCCTCCCTTTGGTAGGCTTAAGTAATCCAGCTATTATCTTAAGGATCGTAGTCTTCCCGCATCCCGAGGGGCCCAGGATAGCGTTTGCTGTTCGATCCTCAAATGTTAGGTTTATATCCTCAACCGCGTTCGTCTTCCCATTATAGCTATGCGTTATATCCTCAAGGGTTACTCTAGCCAATTTATCCCACACTCTCCTCCTGTCTCTTCTTATATTTAGTGATCAAATTTCCATTCTTCTTGCTGAATATGTAGAAGTCCGATGGGTTCACGTATACCTTCACCTTCTTCTCCAGGATCTTCTCATATGGAACATAGATCGTTAAAACGGAGTCGTTCCATCTCACCCTAACCGTCATCTCAGATCCTGCCAGTTCTTGAAGTTCCAGGTCCGAGGGGATCTCAATCATCTCCTCGTTTTCCCGGGTCAAGTAAATATTGTAGGGATAAATCCCCACCGTGTATTCACTCTCCTCTTCTGGCAGGTTTAGGTGGGTTGCATCCAACTCTAATTTACCTGAAACGTTTAGGATGGTTTGTCCGTTTCTCCGCGCTACAGACGCGTCCAGAAAGTTCATGGGAGGTGTACTGTAGCGTTTTGCGGCTGTGACATTTACGGGATTCGCGTAGCATTCCTTTACCCGACCTGTCTGGATGACCTTTCCATTTTCTAGGAAGATCAGCTTATCCGTGAGGACTAGGGCCTCTTCGGGCGATGGGGTCGCATAAATTATCGTCGTCTTCTTCAGTGATAATATCCTTTTAAGCTCCACTTTCATGCTCTCCCTCAGCTTGTAATCCAAGTTTGTCAGGGGCTCGTCCAGTAGATAAACCGCGGCGTCTTTGACCAGGGCTCTCCCCAAAGCCACTCTCTGAGCTTCCCCGCCGCTCAGCTCGTACGGCGACTTCTCCAGCAACTCCTGGATCTTCAGGAGGGAGGCCATCTCCATCACCTTCTTATCGACGTCGTTCTTTGAGAGTCCTCCAACCCTTAAGGGGGAGGCTATATTATCGTAGACAGTCATGTTTGGATATAGGGCGAAAGATTGGAATATTACCCCCACGTTCCTCTTCTGGGGTGGAGTGTCCGTCACATCCTCGCCGTCGAAGAATATCCGACCCTTATCGGGCTTCAGGGTTCCCGCGATGATCCTTAGAAGGGTGGTCTTCCCCGCGTTGGCAGCGCCGAGTATCGATACGAAATCCCCGGACTCCACTGTGAATGATACATCATCTAATACTTTTTTACCCAGGAACTTCTTCTCTACACCCTCAAGCTCTATCTTCGTCACGAGATTTACCCCCGAAGCAGTATTATTATGAAGGCCGCGAGCCCAGGTATTATCGCGTATCTCATGGGGAACGGAGTCTTCAGCCATAGTATTCCTATGATTATCATGGCGGCTAAACCTAGGAATACTCTATCGCCCCTCGTCGTCGCTATCGGGAGGAAGCCTTTCCTAGGAACCTCAGACCTCCATTTAAGATCCAATACCGCTAATATTATAAAGAAAGTTATCAGGGCGGCGAGGAATATTAGGGTCTCCCGGGTCCAGAACATCCACTCCAGCATTTTTATCTCCTCCATCTCTATATCCTCCCGAAAGTGAAACCCTTCGCCAGGTAGGCTCTAGCCCAGTAGAGGAGGGCTATACCGGGAATCATCGTCAGTACACCTGCCGCGGACGCTATACCGTATTCTACACCCCACCCAACCCTACCTAAGGAGATCATCAGCTGCGCCGTAAGGGGTTTAGAGTGTACCGAGGATATTATGCTCGCTATAAACATTTCAGACCAGGTGTAGATCCATACGAAGAAGCTTGTCACCCCGATGCCGGGTAGGCATAATGGGAGGAAGATCTTCCTGAAGTATCGTGCTAGGCTGTATCCATCGATGAAGGCTGCCTCATCGATCTCTCGTGGGATCGAAGCCATGAAGCTCGCTAAAAGCCAGACTGAGATGGGAACGTTGAAGACCATGTAGGCCATGACAAGCCCGTAGAGTGTATCCCAGATGCCTATGGCGCGCCACATGACTAGGTAAGGCAGTATCAGGCATGCGGGTGGGGTCATCCGGTTGGTTAGAAACCAGAAGAAGAGGTGCTTATTGGCCATGAATTTATGCCGGGAGATAGCATAGGCCGCTGGGATTCCAAGTATGAGCGAAACTACGACGCTTGACGCCGATATTATAAGCGAGTTGGTGATACCTGATCCGCCGATGCCTCCGAAGCCGCTTATCACATCGTTCCAATTCTTCGTGAACATGTCCGGGATCAGGGAGCCTGTCTCGATGTGGGGCTTGCTGGATAGCGAGACCGCAATAAGGTAGTAGAGTGGAAACGCGAATACTACCGCTGCCCCTATTAGGAATGCATACCTTATCAGAGTCTTCACGGATACCTTCATCATATCAACCCCCTTCCCCTCGTCATGACTATCAGCAGGAGATAGCAGAGCATTAAAACTATGAAGTTATAGATTAGGGATCCGGCTGCCCCAATCCCTATTATCCATTGGTCTATAGCTATGGTCTTTAAATATTGGCTTATGTACTCGTTCGTAAGCCCCGGCCCCCCACCTGTGAGGATTATAACTTCATCATAGATTTTAAGGCTGTCTATCAGTCTAATCAGCGATACGAAGACCAGCGGAAAAGATATTGCGGGCAGCTCGACGTGCCTGAAGATCTGCCACCTCGTCGCCCCCTCAGTCCTCGCCGATAGGACGGGAGTCCTATCCATGCCTGCCAGCCCAGCCGATGTCACGATCGTTATGAGAGATGTCCAATGCCACATATCCATTAATACTATAGTCCAGTATGCATGGGAGGGTATCTTAAAAGGATCGTAGCCGAGGTTCATTAACGCGGCTAATTGTCCCAGTGGGCCTGCGGTCCTGATAAGTAGTCTCCATAAAAGCCCTATGGATATCGGGGGGACTAGAGCTGGTATGATTATGAATGTGGAGATCACCGCGTTAACTTTACTTTTTTCGTAGAGCAGGAATGCCAGGAGTAGTCCAAGAGGAATCTCTATAGATAGGACGGTGGCGCTGAATATTATATTTCTCCGTAATGCATCTATAAACCTGGGTTCAGAGACGATCTTCCTGAAGTTGTTGAAGGCGACGAATACGTTCTGCTCGGCATAAGGGGTTTGAACGCTGTAATTTATTAAAACCAAGAAGGGGACTAAACCGACAACCAGGACGGCCACCACGGCAGGGAGTATTAGGTATTTTGACACAGCCGATCTCCTCGCTGCCATTAATTTCAAAGAGTTTTCACTTATAAACCTTATCCATAGATTAAGGTTATATCCGGTTGTGAGCATTGTCATGGAGCCCTCTCCATAGAAGTGCTTGGAGGCGGATCAGGTAATGCCCATTAGGATTGGACAGCCCATTGGACAATCCCCTTATGAAGTTCATCTGCTTTATACCCCCTCATCTGGTAGCTGAGAGGCGCACCGAAGGCATTTAGCCTATCCGACAAAAGATGCCGGTTCACGGTAAGACTCAGAGGGCAAAGCATGACTATGCCGGAGCTTTATAGGGCTCATCCAAGCTTAGAACCAGTCGGGTTTTGATAAGACATGGCAGATCTCTTTCACGGCCGGATCCAATGGCTGAGATGTGCTCACTACATTGACGGTTTGGCCATATTGTCCTTACGGTCTTCCCCGTCGGTCTGGCTTAGTGGCTCATCCACTTCTCCACCGGCTTAGGAGTGGTATGGGTTACGCTTATCTATGTAGGGGGCGGCCTGGACATTGGCCCATGTTCAAACGTTTAGTGGGGGAGGCATCATCGAGTATTAATGTCAGGTCCGAGAGAATCATGCAAAGGCTTAAATATCTGAACAGCCATATACTCTCTGACCAAAAATGACAGAGAAAAAAGTTTCTAGAAGAAGCTACGTGAAGTACGCAGGCGCTGGAGTCGTGATAGTTGCAGGAGCCGCAGCCGGGGCATATTACGCGACCAGGCCCAAACCTACGCCTACGCCAACCCCAACGCCAACTCCAACGCCAGGAGTTACGCCTACACCGACGCCGAAACCAACCCCATCGCCTACGGTGAATCCATATATACAAGCTGCGCACGACATGGCGGACTGGGTAGGCAATGAAACTGTGCTTACCAGGGATCAGCTCATAAAGGAGCTGGAGCACTTCGCCATAGCCTCCGAGCCGTATAGGGGTACAACCCTTACAGTGATGTATGAGGCTGTCCCAGGTGCGGTATGGGAGGAAGAGCACCTCGGAGAATGGTTTACTAAGGTGACGGGAATCAAAGTAAAATGGGAGGCTATGTCGAACTACGATACCATCCTCAAGTCCTTAGAGGATCAGAGGACTAAGGCCGGCATCTACGACCTAGTAGGTTCCGATCAAGACATGATGGCCTTCTACATCTACTACCAGAGTGCTGTGAACATCACGGAACTATTGAAGGATAAGCCTGAACTTAAACCGCCCTTCTTTGATCCCGAGGATTTCTACGCTAGGGCGAGCTACAGCGACTCAAAAGGGAACCTCTACGCCCTCCACGCCTACAACGCCTTCGCCGGAACCGTCTATAGGAGGGATTGGTTCACCGACCCCAAGGAGAAGGAGGCCTTCGAGAAGCAGTACGGCTATGAGCTCAAGACGCCCCTACAATGGGCGAGGGATGCTTTGAAGTCGGGGAATGTGAAGGACGATTGGACCACGGATAAGGCGAGGGATGTAGCCGAGTTCTTCACCCGCCCGGACAAGGATATGTGGGGAACCATAACCGGGGTTAGAGCCGGCGACCACATGGGCTGGTACATCGCCGACAACTTGGACGATTGCTTCCAGCTCGCCTCACCCGCACCTGAAGGAAAGTGGCCCCTAGAGGTCCCAACGCTCTCCCCCGTAACCACCCCATGGGGAGTAAAAATCGATGAGAACAACGTCTTATGGGGGGCATCCGTGGCGGAGGGAGGCACCCTGGACAGCGAGGCGGGCCAGGCGTGCTATAAATGGTGGCTCGAGGATTGCCTGAAGTTCTGCCCCCCGAAGGCATACGAGATGGACATAGTTGAGGCTCACAACGCGTTCGCCTACGACGGGAAATACGCGTTCATGTGCCCATTCTACTTCCACTGGGCTGCATCGGTGCTCCCAACTCCAGAATCCAAAGTTAGGGGCGTATTCGAGTTCGGCCCAAATTTCGTCTATGCGCCGGCATGGCATCCACGGAAGCCGAGGGGCTACATAGACCCATCAGGATGGGTCATATCGAACTACTCGAAGAACAAGGAGGCGGCATTCCTCTTCGCGGCCTTCATGACCTCGAAGGCAGTGGAGCTGAAGAAGAACCTCGGCCTCGGTCTCAGCGTCAGGACATCCACGATGAACCATCCAATGTATAGGGCTAAGGACGAGGAATGGGGACACATGCTCTCAATGCTCGATGACTTCGCAAAGACACAGTTCGGAACGGACAGCAGGGAGGTGCTCTATCCCTACCTGCTTCCGTTGGCGAGGGACGCAGCCATAGATGGCCTAGAGAAGAAGATGAAAGGGGCAGATATAGCGAAGAAAGTAGCTAGCGAAATAGACAAGTGGATAAAGGATAACGGCTGGTATCAGAAGAAGATAACGATATAAGACCGATAAAACCCCTAAAACTTCTTTCTTCTTTTCATTT